>TARA_R110002012_G_scaffold7979_1_pt1 | contig 18899 bp, 16 predicted proteins | sample TARA_R110002012 | Tara Oceans TARA_R110002012 (sample SAMEA4396515) | marine metagenome | biome: Westerlies Biome; feature: [DCM] deep chlorophyll maximum layer (ENVO:01000326); material: water (ENVO:00002006), including particulate matter (ENVO:01000060) such as... | depth 40 m
TGCCACAGCGACCAAGCATTATCCATATAAGTAAAAGCTTGTTTATATCAAAATGATATAAGGTAAAAGTAAGAGTAACTCAGTTACTCTAGGGGATTAACTTAAGGCGTGCCCAAGTTGTTTTTGTAACGACGGATCAGTGCTAATGAAGAAGAAGAAAGTGTTGCACTGTCAATTTCGGTCATCGGCTTAGCCATAACATTAAGCACTTCTTTACCTAATTGCTTACCTAATTCAACGCCCCACTGATCATAAGAATTTACTTGCCATATCACACCTTGGACAAATATTTTATGCTCATAAAGCGCCAATAGCGCTCCTAGTGATTTAGGATCAAGTTGCTGCATTAACAAGGTATTACTTGGCGTGTTACCTTTCATGGTTTTGTGGCTAGCGAGTCGCTTAACCTCAGCTTCATCCGCACCAGATAAACGTAACTCTTCTTCTGCTTGTGCCAACGTTTTACCTTGCATTAGTGCTTCACTTTGCGCGAAACAATTGGCCACTAACGCATCATGATTAGCTAAATGTTCACTGGTAGGAGCCAGTGATAAAATAAAATCAGTGGGAATAATATCTGCACTTTGATGCATTAATTGCATAAAAGCGTGCTGACCGTTCGTGCCCTCTTGGCCAAACACCACCGGCGCCGTTAAATAATTTAACTTGTTACCGTTATTATCAACAGACTTCCCATTACTTTCCATATCAGTTTGTTGCAAGTAACCAGGCAAAGCTCTAAGTGCATGGTTGTAAGGTAAAATAGCTAAACTCGGGTAGCCTAAGCCATTACGATTCCAAACACCTAATAATGCCATGATAACGGGCATATTCTGAGCAAACGGCTTTTGCTGAAAATGCTGGTCCATTTCAAAAGCACCGGCTTTCAAATCATTAAAGTGTTGGTTACCAATAACGAGCGCAAGAGGTAAACCTACGGCTGACCATAACGAAAAGCGGCCGCCAACCCAATCCCACATCGGCAGAATATTTTCAGCTTTAATACCAAAAGCGGTAGCAGCCGCAACATTAGTACTTACGGCATACCAATGCTGGGCAATAATATCGCAAGATGAAATGTGCTTTTCAGTAGCTGCTTTAAGCATCCACTCTTTTACAATAGTGGCGTTAAGCAGTGTTTCTTGGGTAGTAAAAGTTTTAGAAACAACAACAACCAGTGTGGTGTTAGCATTAAGCTTTGCAAATTTTTCTTGCGCAGCGTCACCATCAACATTGGCTAATACATGGGCTTTTAAACCCGGCTGATGATAAGGCACCAACGCAGAAAGCGCGACTTTAACACCGTAATACGAACCACCAATACCAATAGCCAAAATATCGGTAAACTTCTCACCAGTAACTGAACGAACATTGCCGGATTGTACATCATCTACAATCTTCGCCATTTTGCTTTCAGTATCGATAACTTCTTGCGCTACAGTGCCTAGCACCGATTTCTTAACCGCATCAGGCGCACGTAAAACCGTATGCAGCACAGCACGCTGTTCGGTGTTATTTAATTGGACGCCAGAGAATTGTGCAGATATTTTATCAGCAAGATTATCTTGCTTGGCCAGAGAAAACAAACCATTAAGCTCATCATCAGTAATATTTTGCTTAGCATAATCTAAAAACAAACCCGCAGCAGAAACTGAATAGTTGTCACTGCGTTCATTATCTAAGAACAGTGAAAAAATAGTACGAGCTAAAGCCTGCTCTGTAAATTGTGATAAATTTGCTACGTCCATATACATCTCTGAAAAAAGTTTTAAGTTTAAAGCTAAGTACTTAGCTCTAAGTTTAAAGCTGTCAGCTGTCAGTAAAAACAAGTAAAACCAAACACCATGCTCATGTGTCTGGTTTTACTGAAAGCTTAAAACTGATAGCTTACAGCTGAGTTCTTAGCTTCAAGTTTAAAGCTGTCAGCTGTCAGTCAAAACAAGTAAAACCAAACACCACACTCATGGTTAGGTGTTTGATTTTACTGAAAGCTTAAAACTGAAAGCTTACAGCTGATAGTTGATAGCTGATAGCTATTTTTTTTCGGTTTTACTGATAGCTATATTTTCAATTCAGTTAAATACGTTCTAAATTCTTCCGCCATTTCAGGGTGACGTAAACCATATTCTACATTAGCTTTCATATAGCCTAGCTTAGAACCACAATCATGTGATTTACCGGTCATGTGGAATGCTTCAACGGTTTCTTTTTCCATTAACATCGCAATAGCATCCGTTAATTGAATTTCATCACCGGCACCAGGAGGGGTTAACTTTAACAGATCCCAAATTTTTTCTGACAACACATAACGGCCAACAACCGCTAAGTTTGATGGCGCATCTTCTACTGCTGGTTTTTCAACGATAGCTGTCATAGTTTTTGATTCACCCGGTGCTAAGTCAACACCGCCGCAATCAACTACACCATAGCTGCTAACTTGCTCCATTGGTACAGGCTCAACCATAATTTGGCTGTAACCACCAACTTCGTTATAGCGGCTTAACATCGCAGCTAAATTTTCAGTTTTTAAGTCCGCTGTCGCATCATCTAAAATAACATCAGGCAACACAACAACAAATGGTTCGTTGCCAATAATTGGGCGAGCTTTTAACACCGCATGGCCTAAACCTTTAGCTTCACCTTGACGTACATGTAATATAGTCACGTCTTTAGGGCAAATAGCTTGAATTTCATCAAGTAACTGACGTTTCACACGTTTTTCTAAAGTAGTTTCTAACTCAAACGATTTATCAAAATGGTTTTCGATTGCGTTTTTTGAGGAATGCGTGACTAAAACAATTTCTTTAATACCCGCCGCAATACACTCATTAACAATGTATTGAATTAGCGGTTTATCAACAATGGGTAGCATTTCTTTTGGAATAGCTTTAGTGGCCGGTAACATCCGAGTGCCTAAACCCGCTACAGGTATTACCGCTTTTTTAATTCTATTTGGCATTTTTTCCCTTACTTTTCCGTATATATAAACTAATCAGATCCGAAAAGATCTCGAGTATAAACTTTATCTATTACATCATTAAGGTCCGTACACATTCTGTTAGAAATGATAACATCTGATACTTTTTTAAAATCGCTTAAGTTATTTATAACTTTTGAATGAAAAAACTCAATTTCTTCCAACTCAGGTTCATAAACAACGACTTCAATACCTTTAGCTTTAATTCGCTTCATAATACCTTGAATACTTGAAGCTCGGAAGTTATCAGATCCTGTTTTCATAATTAGACGATATACACCAACAACTTTAGGGTTCCTATTTATAATTGAATCTGCGATAAAGTCCTTCCTTGTCGTATTCGCATCAACAATAGCCCGAATAATATTATTTGGCACATTATTATAGTTTGCTAACAATTGTTTAGTATCTTTTGGTAAACAATACCCACCATAACCAAAAGATGGATTATTATAGTGAGATCCTATCCGAGGGTCTAGACCTACACCTTCAATAATATGCTTAGCATCTAAGCCATGTGTTTCCGCATAACTATCTAACTCATTAAAGTATGCTACACGCATGGCTAGAAAAGTATTAGAGAATAGCTTAACTGCTTCTGCTTCTGTAGAATTAGTAAATAGCAAATCAATATTATCTTTAATTGCACCTTCTACTAATAAATTAGCAAAAACTTTCGCGCGCTCACTTTGTTCACCAACAATAATTCGAGATGGATATAAGTTATCATATAAAGCTCTACCTTCTCGTAAAAACTCAGGCGAAAACATTATATTATCACAGCCGAGTTTTTGTTTAATACTCTCAGTGTAGCCAACAGGAACTGTAGATTTTATTACCATTACAGCGTCAACATTAACTGACAATACATCTTTTATAACAGCTTCAACTGACGATGTATTAAAATAATTAGTTTCAACATCATAATCTGTCGGGGTCGCTATAATTACAAAGTCAGCGTCGGCATAGGCAAGGCTTTTATCTAATGTTGCTGTAAAGTTAATTGGCTTATTGGCCAAAAAGTTCTCAATTTCATCATCCAATATGGGGGATTTTTTTTGATTTAATAAATCAACTTTGGTTTTAACTATATCGACGGCAATCACTGTATTATTTTGCGCCAGCAACATCGCGTTCGATAAACCTACATAACCTGTTCCCGCAATCGCAATTCTCATTTAATATCCCTTAATTTTTGGCTGCAGCAAAACTATTTTTTGATGAGTATAATTTAAGCGATGGTTTTTAAACTTACAGAATAAAGGCATCACATTAATTTTGCTTTTTATTTTGCTTAATACAAAACGGTCTAATATCGAAATTGATAATTAGACCGTTTTACGATATTTTAAGATGAAGATTTAACTTAAAAACTAATAAACATTTTTTCTTTTAAGTATAAATATCAGTGTCCCTATTAATATACGAAAATAAACCACAGGTGAACGCTTTTCAATCCACTCATTATCACTTTCAATAATTTTTTCCATAGGTAAATCACTTCTTCCTCTTATTTGCGCTAACCCAGTCACACCAGGTTTACAGTTTAAACGAGAATACCAATCTTCAGGGAAGTTTTCATATTCTTTAGGTACAAAAGGCCTAGGCCCAACAATAGACATATTCCCCAAAAGAACATTCAATAATTGGGGTAACTCATCTAAACTGGTATTCCGAATAAACTTCCCAACTACTGAAATGCGGGGATCATCCTTAACCTTGATAGTATATTCATTAACTTTGGTATACTCATCTACGTTTATTATTTCATTTTTCATACTTCTAAATTTAAAGATAGTAAACTTCTTACCCTTAAGCCCAAGTCTTTCTTGTTTAAAAAATATCGGAAAACCTAGATCAAATGCCACAGCTATTGATACAAAAAATATTATAGGAAACAGTAATATAAAGGCTACAACAGATATAATAATATCAAATGTACGTATTATAAAATTACACATTGCTTCTGCACTTCGATAGCTAACTTAAGTGTAGATAAACCAGCATGCCCTGTAACAATTGGCTCTCTCCCTTCTATAATGCTCTCGGCAAAGTCAACATGTTCAGCCATTAATGGCTCTGAATTAGGTACATAAACACGCTCAACTAAGCTCTCATGTTTATATTTAACATTATGCTCATCACTGACATACTTACTAACTGCATGCCTATTTATTTCAATTTCTTTTCTCAGGTAATCTACTTTAATAAAGCAATCAGAACACGATATAGTTAGATCTCTTTGTTTGGTTTGAGATACCTTACTTGCAGTAACTTCAGCCAACATGCCATTACGACCTTTAAACAAAGCATTAACATAATCATTAGAAGGCGAAAGGAAAGTTGCTCCGATAGCGCCTTTTACTTCAAGATCACCACCTAAAAGTTGGTTTATAGTATCTAAATCATGAATCATCAAGTCTAAAACTACATCAACATCATTCGCACGGCTAACGTTAAAACTCAACCTATTGGCTTTTACAGCTAATATTTCCTCGCTTTCAAGAATTTTTATTAATTCTGAATAAACCGGGTTATAGCGTTCAACATGACCTACTTCAATTGTTACATTATACTGTTCAGCAAGTGCGAGTAATTTTTCGCCTTCTTCAACAGTAACTGTGATAGGTTTTTCAATTAAACAATGCTTACCATTTTCAATAGCTAACTTCGCCATGTCAAAATGGGTAGTAGTCGGTGAGGCAATAACTACAGCTTCGACCTCATCAAGCATATCCTGATAATTAGGAAAATACTTAGTAGAATATAATGTCGCAACATTTCTACCTATTGTTTCACTTGGATCGAATAAACCAATACAGTCCATTAATGGATTTGATGTAGCAACCCTTACATGATTTTTACCCATGCTGCCAGCACCAACCACGCCAACTTTAATTACCCTTTTTGGAGTGTTCATACTTATTCCCTACTTTTAATTAACAAAAGAATTGATAACATCAATAACTTTTAAAACTTCATCTTCTGTTAAAGCTGGATGAACTGGAATTGACAATACAACTCTCGCGGCATTCTCAGCATGCGATAAGTTATCGAATTGACAAACATCTTTATAAAACGGCTGTTCATTCATGCTAAACGGGTACACAACTGCGCTACCAACACCATTTTTTAACATATGGGCTTGTAAAGCTTCACGATCTACACCATTCAAAGCGATAGTATATTGGTGGTAGACATGCTTATAGCCTTCAGGCACAAATGGTAATTTTATTGCATCATTATTAGCTAACTTTTCATCATAAATTTTTGCATTTTTACGCCTATTATCGTTGAAGCCATCTACTCGCTTTAATTGTTCTAAGCCAATTGCTGCTGCAATATTAGTCATCCGATAATTAAAACCTAATACATCATGTAAGTACTGATCGACTCTTCCATGGTTGATATATTTTTTACCTAATTCAGCTAGTTCTGAATCTTTATATAAGGTTATGCCGCCTTCACCGGTCGTCATATTTTTAGTTGGGTAGAAACTAAAACAAGAAACGTCACCAAAAGAACCTGCTTTTTTACCATTAATTTCAGAGCCATGACTTTGAGCACAATCTTCAATAACTTTCAAATTGTACTTATCAGCAATTTTCATAATAGCTGGCATATCACAAGGTAATCCGAATAAATGAACAACTAAAATAGCTTTCATACTTGGCTCATAATGTTCTTCTAAATAAGCTTCAAGTTTTTCTGGATCTAACAAATAAGTTTTTGGATCTATATCAACAAAAACCGGAGTCGCACGATTAAAAAGTAACGAGTTACTTGAAGCAATAAAAGTAAACGGTGTAGTCAATACCTTGTCGCCTTCAGAAATACCTAACGACAACAAAGCTACATGCAAAGCTGTTGTACCATTACAACTAGCAACACCGGCATTCATACCAATATAATCAGCAAATTTTTCTTCAAACTCAGTTACGACAGCGCCACATGCTAACATCCCCGATTTCATAACAGCTACAACTGCATCTATTTCTTCTTGTCCAACAAACGGCTTGGCCATTCCAATCATAATAAATTCCTACTAATAAATTAAAACTAAACTTTTGGGAGTAAACGAATTGAAGATGCAGGCAATAATAACTCTTCTCCATCTTCAGGAGAACAAAAACGAACATTACTTCCGTCGACACTAACAATGTCTGATACTAAGACTTTCGCACCAGACTTATATATAAAGGCAATAACTTTAGCTGGGTTTCCTGCAACTAAAGTATGTGGTGCGATACTTTTTGTAACGACCGCCCCCGCAGCAACCATCGCATACTGACCAACAGTAATACCGCAAACTAGAGTACAATTTGCACCTAACGAAGCACCTTTTTCAACTAATGTTGGGGTAACTTTCCAGTTTGGTGCGACAGCTCTTGGTCTAAAATCATTTGTAAAAACAACACAAGGCCCCACAAAAACATCGTCTTCAATTGTTACACCATTATATACAGAAACATTATTTTGAACTTTAACGTTGTTACCAATTTTGACATCAAAATCGATATATACATTTTTAGAAACAATACAGTTTTCGCCTAATACAGTGTTCTCTCTAATTTGGACTAAATTCCAAATCTTTGTATTATTCCCTAAAATGGCTAATTCTGACACTTCAGCAGTATCATGAATAAATACTCCATCATTCATACGAAAACCCCTCAAATTATTAAAATTTAATATTATGCGTTTTAAAACTGGTTGTTAAAAAGGCGCATATTCTATCAAGACTATGGAAATTTACTATCCATTTACGTGATTTTTCAGAAATTACTTGTCGTAGCTCAACATTCTTTATTAACTTATCTAAATGAAGCTGCGCTTCTCGTGTAGTTTTTGCACATAAAATAGGTGAATGTTCAGAATATTCATCGTTATATTCAAAATGAGCAATGGTTGGTAAACCGCACGCCAATGCTTCTAATTCACTCATTCCCACTGCGCCAAGGGCCATTTGTCCTATAGCAATATCATGACTATTCATAAGTGCAGGCATATTTTCATATGTCACTTTATCAAGCCATATCAATTTAGAGTTACTAGGCAACTCTGTTGGCATAGCATTTCCGTGTTTAAACAAGGTAATTTTAGTGACTTCAGGAACAGTACATAGATAATCAACTAATGGTAAAAACTTATCCGCTCCTTTCGTTTTATCAAACTTGCTTATAAAAAACACAGCAATGTTGCCTTTACTTTTGTCAGTAAACTTAGTTACTTTCGGGCAAAACTGTTCGGTATCCACAGGGTTGGGAACAAAAGTTGTTTTATGCAAAAATTTTTCGGGCAAATATTGTTTAAGATCAGGTGTTGCATAATAAATATGCTTAGCTCGCTTTAGCGCTCTTAAAGTGACATTACGATATTCATTGTGGAGATTTTCTCTGACGTCTGTGCCATGGCAATGAACAATAACATCTTTTTTTGTAAAAAATATCATGGCAGCAAAATAGGCATAATGAACATAAATAGCATTATGGCCTCGAGATTTGAATAATATAATCAGCGGCAACATCATTCTATTAATCAGTAAAAACAATCGGCTTTTAGTCGATGCATTCGTAACGGGTTGGTAAAAGGTAACCTTTTTACCCAGCGTTTTTAATTCTTGGTAAATTTTTGTTGATACATTAGCAACATTGTTGATTATTAACATAACGAAAACCTCTAATTCCAGATTGTTTTAAACATTGGTACTAGAAATCGGTTACCAAACTCACTTAAATGATCACCATCATAATATAAAGGGCGATTGTTTATAGAGCCTTTACACTCAACTTTATTGCATAAAAATTCTGTTGGTTCTAACAACGTTGCCCCACAGTTAGATTTAACTTTATCCATAACATTCAATACAAATTCATTTCTTTTACTGTATTTATCTCTACTACTCTTAATATCTTCAACTCTGTCACTATCCATCAGCTTTCTTGATAACACTTTCGGCACATTAATGCCCATTTCGGGGACAGGTTTGGTTATGTATAAAGGATGGTTTTTTGAAATTTTACACATCGTATTTTGATAATTAAATGCAAACTCTTCTTTTAGAGTCGAATCGACTTTACTGTGATGCGCATTAAAGTAAATCATAGGATGCTGATAAACTGTTCTTTCTGGATTAGACTGGCCAAAAAGATAAACAGAAGAGCGATTAATAACGACAACAGGAATACCCGAATATTTAACCTCTAGTAACTGTAAAGTTGCTTCAATTGAACTAGCGCATCTATATGTAAAGCCATTTTCAAACCTATGCTTTACATTCAATATTGTAGGACAACTACTTCGAGTAATAACCAATACACCACTATTACTTTCTTTAGGTAAAGAACTTATAGCCGCAGTAGCAAGTGCATTAGCATGACTATCACCGAGAATAACAAGCTTTATGTTATTTTTGTTTCCAACGACACAACCTTTGTGCTCAACACTCTCTCCCATATCAGCCATACAACTATAAGGGTTCATGTTTAAAGCTTCATTAGTTGCCAAAATAACATTATCGCTCACTCTTTCTTTAATGCCAAAACTTACAAATAAATAACTCCCTAATATTCCAACAATTAAAACAGTTGCTACCGGAAAAAAAGAGCGCTTAACTAAAGTAGTTATGCCCCTGGGTTTTCTCACCTTATTTTCAATAAGGTAAAATGAAGTAGCGCCTAATATAACGGATAATATAATACCTGTTACAACCCCTCCTGATATAGGGTAAAAGTTTTGAAATACAACAACAGGCCAATGCCATAAATATAAAGAATAAGATATTTTCCCGATCCACTGAAAAGCTACATTGCCTAAAATTTTAGAATTTTTACGATTAGAACAAATAATTAGAAATGCCCCTAACACAGGCAATAAGGTTAAAGTACTTGGCCAAGTATTACTTTCTGATAAAAACACATAACCAAGGCAAATACAGACCAGACCAAAGTACTCAAACCAACGTTGTTTCTTACTTGTAAGTGAAATGGGATATAAAAATGCAAGCCCACCCAATAACATTTCCCATGCTCTAGACGGTAATAAATAAAAGGAAGCATCAGGCCAAAAATAGGTACAGTACAATGCAAAACCGAAACTGAACAATGTACATAAAACCAAAATAAAACGTATTGTTTTAGGAATAAAAAATTTATTTAATACTACTAACAACAAAGGATAAAGAATATAAAACTGCCACTCAACAGACAGTGACCAAGTATGTAACAGCCATTTTTCATGTGATGCAGCATCAAAGTACCCCGCTTCCAGCCAATACACTATATTAGACAAAAAACCAATACTACTCGCTATATGCTTACCCATAGCTCTATAATCAAGAGGCGAAAGATAAAACCACCCCCAAATAATTAACATCATGCACAATACGGCCAAAGCAGGAATGATTCTCCAACCACGAGCAATATAAAAATCAAGAATAGAAAACTTTTGTTTTTCAATGCCGCTAAATATAATAGCCGTCATTAAGTAGCCTGAAATCACAAAAAAAACATCTACACCAGCAAAGCCTCCAGTTAATGATGACGGGCTGAAATGAAATATAACAACAGCAATAACGGCAATGGCTCTCAAGCCATTTATATCTTCTCTAAATCTCATTTATTTTTAATCTCACTATTAATAGTGAGCCTTTTTACTTTAGCTATTTTTGAAAATATAACTGCCAAAACGGCAAACATCATATTTACTGGTGCACTATACATAACATGGCCTGCTAGTATAGAGTGAGATATAAGTACCGTAAATGAAAATAAAAAAAGTAATGATGTTAGACTTTTTACTCTAAACAAAAATAAAAAAGCTTTACATAAAAACACAAGATAAAAAGAACTGATAAATATAAATGTCAATATACCAAGAGTACCAATGACATCATAAAAATCGGACTCAACTGCTCTAATAATAGGAGTATTTGGCAGCCTTAAATTCGCTTGATAAAACAACTCACCAATTGAAATAAAAAATTCCCCTCCTCTACCAAATAAATAATCTGAAAGAGAATAATTAGATAACACTTTATTGCCATACATAATGAATTGAGTTCTGGGACCTTCAGATAACTCAAGCAGTTTGAGCATCATATCCGCTTGATGGGAAAATACATTCACTAAAAAATTTATTGACAAATAAAAACCAAAAACACCTAGAGCACCAAATAGATAAATAAAAATTTTTTTTGATAGTTCATAAAGTGGCGATGATGTTTTAGCATTTAAAACAAATAATACTGATAACATTAGTAAACAAAAAGACAACAAAAGGCTAGTCTTTGATGCTACCAAGACCATACAAAAAATGCATAAAAAAGTAGAAAACATGTATTTTTTCTGGTTCATTTCTTTAAAACCAATTAGTGAAATACTTCCCATAATAAAAAGCACTAATCCTATATCATTCCCACTTTTAAAAAAGGACTTTATACCAAATGTATAAATACCGTAAGTTAAGAAACCTTGACCGCTAAACAATGAAAACATAAATAATAATGCATATGCGATCGATACATTTTTAATTGCTCTAAATACATAAATCGTTTCCACTCGTTCTAACGCAACTGATAAACATTTAAAAACAGACAAAAAATATATTGCCTTCAAGAACATCGACGCACCGTAGGAGAAATCTGAGTAATTATTAGCTACCCAATAAAACAATTGAGAGAATAATAATAAAAAGCAAAAAATTATAATGGCTAACTCATTTACAACCAACCGCTTATTAAAAATCAAAAACAAAGCTAAAAGCATTATAAGCAATCGAAAAAGCATGCTAACAGATGGAATTGGAATTGAATATAATATTACAGCCCCTTGAAAAGCATCAAAAAGCAGACCAATAAAAACAACGAGAATTATAATTTTTTTATGCATTAGTAGTTTTGTTTTTATTCATAAAAATCAGAAGAAAAGCATTCACCAAAGCTGAAACAGTTGTTGCCCAAGCTAAACCCAGCATACCAAAATCATCTACTAACACAATATCTAAGACCACATTCACAGCGGCCCCTGTTATTCCTGCAACTAAAGGTGTTTTAAAGTCTTGCTTGGCATATCGCACCTTACTTGCCACCAAGACAAAAGCATGACCAGTTAAACCTATGATATACACAACCAGCACCTGATAAGTATTTATGACATCACCCGATGTAAAGGCACCATAGTTAAAAAATAGGCTTACGATAAATTTGCCAAAAATAACGACAAATAATGTTATAAACAACGATGCAATAAAGGTGACAAGATAGAGTTGTTTTTTTATTCGATTAAATTCAATGACATTATTTTGTGATTGAATTAGTTTAGGAAAAATAACCGTTGTTATGGCAAAAATAAACGTATAAAGGGGTAATAACATTATCTTTTGACCATAATTCATCGTTGCAATAGCTCCCTCAAATAATTGCGAAGCAAAATAACGGTCGACTAATACATCTACATAAACGACTGAATAACTTATTGCTGCTAAAGCAGTACTTTTCAATATAGTACGTTGGTGCTTACTAAAAATAGTTGAAAACTGCTTAAATGAAAAACAATAAAAACGCCACTGTGAAACAAAAATAAATTGTAAAAAGTAACCTGCTATTCCCCCCAACGCTAAACCATAAATACCATAAAATTGATAAAGTATGACAATACCTAAAATCATACCCACATTAGGCATTAAGTCTGAAATAGATGCTCGAGCAAAGCGCTTGTCTAGGTGTAGCAACCCTCTCCCTAAAGATGATAAAGTCACAAATAAAACACCAACAGATGAAAGTTTTATAAAAGCTTGTGCTAGTAGCGCTCCTTCGTTTTTTAGTCCTGGTGCCATTAACGAAACTATATGCTCAGCACCTAATAAAAAAAATAATGCTGAACATACGCTGATAACAACCAATGTAAAAATTGCATCTTTTATGACACTGCTATTTTCGGTTGATTTTATATGGACAATCGCTGCATTTGCGTATGCTGAGCCAAAAACAGATGCATAGAGAGTGAGAGGTATTATCCCTACTAATATGCCGTCAGCAATATCTGATGTACCAAAATAAAATGCAGTGGCAATTTCTCGGCCAAAACCTAAAAAATGACCTAAAATTGTCAATCCAAAAACAATAATATAGTGCTTAAATCGTCTTAACAAATTCAACAAAGTTTAATTTCTCTTGTTCCCATGCAATACTTTGATAAATAACAAAAGCTTTTGCAGCTCTTTTATTTGTCTCATTTGGATTTAGCCTAATCGAATCAATCAAATCAGCTAACTCAGCGTCCGAATCAAAAAAATAAACACTATTATCATCAAAATAATGTTCTATAGCTTTGGTCCTAGGGCAAAGTACGGGAATACCACAAGATATATATTCCAGCATTTTAACAGGTAAAAGAAGGTCTGTTAGGTCATTTTTATGATTGAGAACTAAACCTAAGTCAGCTTTAGCTAAGTAACTTGCAATATCTTGGGGCTTAAACCCGGGATAGAAATTACAATGCTCATTTACACTGATATTCTGAGCTATATTCCGAACTGTGTCGTACCAAGGTCCACGACCATGTACTTCTAGTTGATAAATCATTTCTTCATCATTTAATGTTTGTAAAACAGGCAATATTCGATCTAAACCATAACGCTGGTGGATATTGCCATGATGAAATAACTTAAATTTATCATTTGTAGAATTAGTGCGTTCACTAAATGAGAGTACGCTAAGGTCGGGGGTATTATGCGTTACAAAAAACTTAGCCTTATTTCGCTCCTCAAGTATATCTGCGATTGGAAGATTAGCAGTCATACAGCGTGATGCAAATTTGACGCTAATGCGCTCTTCAAAGCGCAGTAGTTTTAATAGCGGCCCTTCTTGTAAACCAAAAAGATTCTCATAAAGCTCAGGCATTGAATCATGCATATCTAAGATGAGTTTAGCACCTCTTATTTTTGCTAAAATCCCTGTAAAAATTAAAAAATTAGGCATATTATGAGCAAAAAAAACATCATATTTAACTTTAAATGAAAGTTTTGTCGACTTAAAGAATGACTTAAAAAAGAAACTCACATACTCGCTTATATAACTTACTTTTGTGCGTTTTGTTGAGCGGCCAATATTACAGCGATGAATCCTCACTCCATTGTACTCTTCAAAACCCACTTCATCTCCCTCATTCAGACAGATAACGTCAACTAAAAAACCAGCATCTATTAATGCTTCAGCTTCCCTTCGAACTCGAGTATCGTCAAGGTAGTATGAATGAACAACCATTAGAATATGCTTTTTACTCATGATAATACTCTACGCATTTTTCGACATCCTTGATCAAAACTTTATTTTAGAGCCTGTTTTACAGCGAAAATCACTTTATCAATATCTTCGTCAGACAAATGTTCACCTATAGGTAAACTTAGCAAGTTTTTATCTTGTTCACATGCAACATACGAATTTAGATCAGTATTTAAATACTGATACGCCTCTAACTTAGGCAAGGCGATTGGATAATGAACTCCGGTCTGTATATCACTCTCAGCTAAAGTAGCTTTTAAATTATCACGGTCGTTAACGCGTATGACATATAGGTGATATACTTGTCTTGCCCATTCTTCACGTTTAGGTAGAGTCAACCCCTCGATTCCCGCTAGACATTCAGTATATCGTTCGGCTATAGCAATACGTCTTTCAGTCCATGACTCTAAATGCCCTAACTTTACTTTTAAAATCGCGGCTTGTAATGCGTCTAACCTTGAATTACGCCCTTCAAATGAATGATCATATTTGGCTTTTCTTCCGTGATTAGCAATCATTCTTGTTCTTTCTGCTAGTTTTGAGCAATTAGTGACTATAGCCCCTCCATCACCATAAGCACCTAAATTCTTACCGGGATAGAAACTAAAGGTACCTATATCACCTATTGCTCCTACGCGCTTCCCTTTATATTCGGCACCATGAGCTTGAGCACAATCTTCGATAACTTTAAGGCCATTTTGGCTTGAAATAGCTAAAATTGCATCCATATCACACGGGTGCCCATATAAATGAACAACCATAATTGCGCTAGTATTAGAGGTTATTTTTTCTTTTAGACTTGCAATAGACATGGTGTAGTTGTTTGGATCATTATCACAAAAAACAACTTTTAACCCCGAACGTGTAACAGCTTCAGAACTTGCGATAAAGCTGTTTGCAGGAACTATTACTTCACTTCCGGCTGGTAAGTTAAGCGCTTCTAAAGATATCTCTAAAGCATCAGTGCCATTGCCAACACCTATACAAAACTTACTTTGCTGAAAACTAGCAAAGCTTGCTTCAAAAGACTTTACTCGTTCACCGCCAATAAACGCTGCTTCTTCAATTGTTTGCAGTATGGTTTCATCCATTTCTTTTTTTAAAGAATGATATTGACTTGATAAGTCTAAAAACTTAACCATTTTATTTCCTATTTTAATAATCTATATTACGTTTAAATGTTGCCGGGTGCCCAGCAACAACAGTATTCTTTTCAACATTTTTAGTAACTAAACTTGCTGCACCCACTAAACTATTCTCGCCAATAATGACATTAGGCAGCAAAGTTGAATTGGCACCAATCTTAACATTAGCCTCTAATGTAGGTCCTTTTAATTCGGCTTTTACATTAGGCGACTTAGGATATTTGGCATTAGTAAAAACAACGTTTGGGCCTACCCAAGAATTTTCTCCTAATACAGAATATTCAGGAATAAAAACTTGGGAATGTATTCGAACATGCCCTTTAATTGTCACATGATGTTCTATAACAGAAAGAGTTCCGATGCTTACGTTGTTACCAATCTCATTCAGCTCACGTATATTTGCTTTATTACCCGTTTGAAAATCATTACCAATTATATTTCCCGCATATATTACCGTTCCGGAGCGGATTATGGCATTGTCACCAATGACGGTCTTTAGATTTTTTTCTCCTTTTACAGGAGTACCTATAATACAAAAATCTTCAATAACTACGTTATTACCTAACTCCACATTCGGATGAATTATTGCGTTCGGGGAAATGTTATTCAAAATATAAACTCATATTAAATTATAATGAAAGAGATAATCCCCTATAAATAAAACAAAGGAATTACGTTAATAAATCTATAATGAGCTAGTATAAATTTACACTCATTTAGTACCCAACCTGCAATGGTTTGGCTTAAAGCGCAGACTCACTTCTTTACCGGTTTCTATAGATTCATAAATAGCACTAATAAGTTCTAAACTTTTTCGTCCTTTTAAACCATCAACAAGAGCAATTTTATCGTTATTGATACAATCCACTACATGCTCATAATAAGCTTGATGGCCGAACCCATATACATTAGGAGGGTTAACGGAGTATTGCTCTAAAACGTCCTCATCACCATCGATTGGTTCAACAAAATTCCAAGTTTTCATTTCATTAACAGCAAAACCACCAATTTCAACAGTACCTTTCTCACCTAGTACAGATATAGAGCCTTCTAAATCCTTTGGTCTCGCTGCAGTTGTTGCCTCAATAACACCTAATGCTCCATTCTTGAATTTTAGGGTGACAACTGCGGTGTCCTCAGCTTCAATGTTTACTAGAGCTGTCGTGCTTCTAGCAAAAACACTTTCAACATCCCCCATTGCCCATTCTAACAAGTCGATATGATGACTCGCTTGGTTTGTTAGTACACCGCCATCTTGCGCCCAAGTCCCACGCCAACTATCTTGATCATAGTATGCCTGAGGTCTGCACCATCTAACACGAATCGTACCTAGTACTAGTTTACCAAACCGCTTTTCATCCAACGCTTCCTTAAGCTTTTGAACTGGGACATTGAACCTATTTTGTTTTACAACAAATAATCGACTTTTAAATTCGTCACAGGCTTCTATCATTGCATCAGCATCATCTAACGTTAATGCCATAGGCTTTTCAACAACAATTGACTTGCCATATGGGGCTAATTCAACAACATGTTTTGCATGCGCACCTGATTCTGTTAACACAACGACAACATCAATATCTATTGCTTTCATCATCTCATGCATATCCGAAAAACTAGGCACACCAAAAGTTTCAGCAATCTTAGATGCCTTTGATAAGTCAATATCACAAGCAGCGACTAGCGATGCCCCCTCTATTTGACCATGACCTAACAATTCAGAATGTCGCTTCGAAATACGTCCACATCCTACTAGGGCAAATTTTAACATTTTTAACTCCAAATTTTATTTTGTACTAAAACTTCTGATTAATACTATGATGATTGAAAAAATAGCTCCAAAAAATGTACCTAGAACAACAATTAAGGCTCGTTTAGGTTTAGCTTTTTCTTCTGGTGCATTGGCAGGGTCGATGGTTTTCAAAACATATTCTTGTGATACTTCCGCCAACATGATGGTTTTAGTTTGTTCTTCTATCAGCTGATAAAATACTGTTTGCATATCAGCCAATTGAGTCTCTTTCAACTTTGCGGTTAAATAGTCGATACTGCGTTGCGCCTCATCTTTATCTTGTTTACGCATAGCGGTATTAATATCACTTACGAGCCAAAGCAGCCATTGCATGGCAACTGTTGGTGAGTAATGCTCAATGGCTAGCGTTACCATACCGGTTTCTTTGTCACTTGTTATTGATAAGATTTCTTTAAGTGCTTGATATGCTTCCCATGCAGAAGGTTCAGGCTTTTTCGGGGCTTTTACTTCTCTTGTCCAAGTTTTAGTTTCGACATTATAAATCTCGTCATCATAAATCAATGTATCAGAGTTAATGTCCCAGTTTTCAGCAGCCATTAATGGTAATAATAACTGATGCTTACTAATAAAATTTTCTAGGAAAATGCGAGATTTTAGCACCTCAAGTGCGAGACCGGTTTTATCGGTACCGCCACCGCCAAGATTAATACCTGCGAGGCTTGCTAAACCGCCAAATTGCCCGGCCATTTTTGCTAAACCACCTGCACCGCCTTGTTCGCTTGCCGGCGCTAATAGTGTTGTCGCCCGATAAATATTGGGTTGATTAATAGCATAGATAACAGATGCGATCGCGAACAGGCCACTGATAGCAATAATCAGTAGCTTACCTGACCAAATAGCATGCCAAAGCTCTGCCAGGTCAATTTCGTCATTTTCGGGAAGGTGTTGTTGCGGATAAAATTCTGTTGAATTCATTGCGTCGACTTCTGCTGAAGTACTTCCTTGCAATTTATGATTTTTCACAATAGCTCACATTTACGTTCATTTTAATAATTATTCCTCTAGACATCAAGTTGAGTACTCTAGATGCCCGAGCGAGCATTATAACAAGTAATCATTATTTTTTAATAGTGATTATTCAATTTATTATTAAATAATCACTCGATATTATGGCTAATTTATAGCTGTTTAAACATTTATTTTTAATAACGGTGTATATAGCGAGTTATATTGCTTAAATCATAAGCTTTTTGTTTATATAGCTTTCGGCCAGTCGAAAGCGTCTGCTTACAAGCTACCTATAGCCGCAACCGCAACCGCAGAGTTATAAATTATCTGCGTAACCGCAGACCAAAGTGTTAAACCATCTTTATATTCTAAATCTAATGGTACTACAATGGTGTCACCCGATGATAATAACTCACCTTGGCTGGCAAACCAGTTATCGGCACTTGCTAGCCTAACCGAGCCATCAGCTTTGATAACATAAATTCGGTCTTGATCTGCGCGCGTTTTTAAGCCACCTGATCTATCAATGTAGTCATGCAGATCAAAAGCATTTTTATAAATGTGTGAAGTGGCATATTGTACTTCACCTATCACACTGATCGACTGTTTAGTTTTTGGAATGTATAACACATCACCATTATCAACACGGATATCTTCAGCCGTGTTTTTATCTAATACGCTTGGTAGATCTATAACTAAACGCCCTATTGCCTCTGCGACATTTAGCTTACTTAA
>TARA_R110002012_G_scaffold159580_1_pt1 | contig 18892 bp, 15 predicted proteins | sample TARA_R110002012 | Tara Oceans TARA_R110002012 (sample SAMEA4396515) | marine metagenome | biome: Westerlies Biome; feature: [DCM] deep chlorophyll maximum layer (ENVO:01000326); material: water (ENVO:00002006), including particulate matter (ENVO:01000060) such as... | depth 40 m
GCGGCCGCACCGTCGGCGCCGGCATCGTCGCCTCGATCATCGAGTAATCGATGATCGCCTCGGCGATGGCGCAAGCTTGCCGATGGCACAAATAGACAAAGCAAAACGCGCCGCAAGGCGCGTTTTGTTTTGGCGGCGCCGGCATCGTCGCCTCGATCATCGAGTGACCAAGCCGTCCGGTTGTGATCAAGCCCTGCCGGCAAAGGCGGGGCTTTCGCGTTTGAGTGAGGGCGTGTCCGAGACCGATCTGATCGCCGATAAAACGACATCTTCCCATTATGTGCGTCTCGATGAGTCTACGCGGTATCTGCTTGCAAACTGGCAGACTGCAAAAGCCTCGGCTACGCTGTTCAAGACGGCAGGGAGGAGGGGCAGGGCCGGCAAAATCCCGCTGCCGCTCACAACGAAGCCGGTGGGGGTAAATGAACGGGGGCAGGCGGTTTGCAGGCGTGATGATCCTGTTGGCAGCGGTCTGTGTGTCGGGGCACTGGACCATGCAGCCCGCAGTCGCGCAATGCGTGGAACTTCCGCCGTGCAAGGGCTGCGGTTGCAGGGGCGGTCCGGGATACCGGAGCAAAGCGACGGGACAATGCGTCGGCTACAGGACGCTTGAGGCAAAGTGCGGCAACCCGCCAACCCTGAGATGTCGTTTCGAGAATTCGCCGGGCACCGGGCTTAACAGGGAATGCGTCCTGGGCAAGCCTTCGGATCAAGCTGATTGATCATTCTGCAAGCGCTGGCTAGGGTCAGGGAAGGATGGGTGCGAAGCGCGCTGCCGGTCCGGATCGAATTGGCATGGAGGCGACGGTGAACAAGAAGCTCGACTGAAAGACCGCACCGTAGAAATTCAGATCGAAAGAGCAGATCCATGCCTCGTCCTTTCCTCGACGCCAGCTTGCGTCATCCCATCATCCTGCCCGACGGCAATCCCCATCATGGCACCGTCCATCTCAATCAGGTGATCGACCATCCCAACATCACGATCGGCGATTACAGCTATTATTCCGGCTTTGAAACGCCGGCGGATTACGCTGGCGCACTGGCGCCTTATCTCTATCCCGGCGCTCCCGAGCAGCTCACCGTCGGCAAGTTCTGTCAGATCGCCCATGGCGTCCGCATCATCACCAGCTCGGCCAATCACGCCATGGATGGCTTTTCGACCTACCCGTTCGCGATCTTCAATCCGGAGCTGATCGGCGGCTATGCGTCATCCATCGATAACCGGCGTGATACCGTGATCGGCAATGATGTCTGGCTCGGTTTCGAATCGGTGGTGATGCCCGGCGTGCGGATCGGCAATGGCGCGATCATCGCTGCGCGCAGCGTGGTGACACAGGACGTACCGGATTATGCGGTCGTCGGCGGCAATCCGGGCCGGGTGATCCGTCATCGCTTTGACCGTGATGTCGTTCGGCGGCTGCTGGCGCTGAGCTGGTGGGACTGGGACATCGACCGCATCGGGCGGCATGTCGAAGCCATCACGGGCGCTGATATCGAGGCGCTGGAACGCGTAGCCTGAGGCCTGGTTCCGGCCGCGCGGGCCGGGCGCTCTCCGGCTGGTGTGAACTGGCAGTGTGACCGCAAAATTGATTGGCAGCGGAAAGGCTGGATTGGCCGGATTCGGGGGCGAGAGTGTGTCGTTCAACCGCACTGCTGTGCGCTTTGCTCCGGCACTGTGGAGAAAAACACCACCCAGCCAAGATTGCTGTCACTTCGCCCTTGCATTGACGGTGCTTTTGACGCTATCAGATCCGCCACCGGACTAGGGGTATAGCTCAGTTGGTAGAGCGACGGTCTCCAAAACCGTAGGTCGCAGGTTCGAGTCCTGCTGCCCCTGCCAGTCCGGAGTTCCGGTTTTGGCGCTTTCAGACCTGTGCGGAGATGGTGGTGGAATATCCGATTCTGCTAGCAAACTCCGGGCCAGTCTTGTTGCCATATTCGAAAAAAGCCCGATGCCCTCTTGTGATTTCAAGAATCGGGCTTTATGTAGACGTTAACAGACACGCGGTGCGTGGAGCTGGGAGACCGGCTTTACGCGCCGTATAAGCGTGGACAGACAATGGCATCCAAAACAAATCCGTTTACATTCCTCCAGCAGGTTCGGTCCGAAACTGCAAAAGTGAAATGGCCTTCACGCCGTGAAACCTCGATCTCGACGATCATGGTTCTCGTTATGGTGCTGCTTGCGTCCATTTTCTTTTTTACGGCCGATCAGGCTTTGGGTTGGGCGATCGGGCTCATCCTGAACGTTGGCGCTTGAGGCAGGGGAAAACATGACTGCACGCTGGTATATCGTCCACGCCTATTCGAATTTCGAAAAGAAGGTCGCGGAATCGATCGAGGAACAGGCTCGCCAGAAAGGCTTGAGCCATCTGTTCGAAAAGATTCTCGTGCCCGTGGAAAAGGTCGTTGAGCTGCGCCGTGGCCGCAAGGTGGATGCCGAACGCAAGTTCTTCCCCGGTTACGTCATGGTTCGCGCCGACCTGACCGACGAGGCGTTCCACCTGATCAAGAACACGCCGAAGGTGACCGGCTTCCTGGGCAGCGATTCCAAGCCCGTTCCGATTCCGGATTCCGAAGCCGAGCGCATCCTGACCCAGGTCCAGGAAGGCGTTGAGCGGCCCAAGCCCTCGATCGCTTTCGAGATCGGCGAGCAGGTCCGCGTATCCGACGGTCCTTTCGCATCGTTCAACGGAACCGTGCAGGAAGTCGACGAAGAGCGCTCGCGGCTCAAGGTCGAAGTTTCCATTTTCGGCCGGGCGACCCCGGTCGAGCTCGAATACGGTCAGGTCGAGAAGGTCTGATCAGAAATCTCCCGGTCTGCGTTTTCGTGAAGAAGGCGCGGGCGGGATTTCGCATTTCCGGCAACGCCGCAAATGCATCCGCGTGGGAGGAGAGGGGGCTGTAGCCGGCCTCGTGAACCGAACCACGCAACCGCAGCCGCCGGTCTTCCGGCACAAGGGGATGCTTCAGGCGTCCCGCAACAAGAGGCAGAGAAACAATGGCTAAGAAAGTTGCAGGTCAACTCAAGCTGCAGGTTCCGGCCGGTTCGGCGACTCCGTCGCCCCCGATTGGTCCGGCACTTGGTCAGCGCGGCATCAACATCATGGAATTCTGTAAGGGATTCAATGCCGCCACCCAGGAAATGGAAAAGGGTATGCCGATTCCGGTCGTCATCACCTACTACCAGGACAAGTCCTTCAATTTCACGATGAAGAAACCTCCTGTGAGCTACTTCCTCAAGAAGGAAGCCAAGCTCAAGTCCGGCTCCAAGACTCCGGGCAAGGAAGTTGCAGGCTCGATCACGCGTGACCAGGTCCGCACGATCGCCGAAGCAAAGATGAAGGATCTCAACGCCGCCGACATCGAAGGCGCGATGGCAATGGTCGAGGGCTCCGCCCGCTCCATGGGCCTGGAAGTGACGGGATAAGACCATGGCCAAGATTGCAAAGCGTATGCAGAAGATCAACGAAGGTGTTGATCGTGACAAGTACTACCCGCTCGGCGAAGCCGTTTCGATGATCAAGGAACGCGCTGTTGCCAAGTTCGACGAGACCATTGAAGTCTCGATGAACCTGGGCGTCGATCCCCGTCATGCCGACCAGATGGTCCGCGGCGTGGTCAACCTCCCGAACGGCACTGGCCGTACCGTCCGCGTCGCCGTGTTCGCCCGTGGCGACAAGGCTGACGAGGCCCGTGCAGCAGGCGCAGACGTCGTCGGTGCGGAAGAGCTCGTCGAAACCGTCCAGGCCGGCAACATCGATTTCGATCGTTGCATTGCGACCCCGGACATGATGCCGCTCGTCGGACGTCTCGGCAAGGTGCTCGGCCCGCGCGGCATGATGCCGAACCCGAAGGTCGGCACCGTGACCATGGATGTGACCGGTGCGGTCAACGCTTCCAAGGGCGGCGCAGTCGAGTTCCGCGTCGAAAAGGCCGGGATCGTGCATGCCGGTATCGGCAAGGCGTCTTTCGGTCCTGAACAGATCGAAGAAAACATCCGCGCTTTCGCTGATGCCGTGGTCAAGGCCAAGCCGGCCGGCGCCAAGGGCAACTATGTCAAGCGCGTGGCGATTTCCTCGACCATGGGCCCTGGCCTCAAGATCGATCCGTCGACGCTCAGCGTCGCCTGATTTGTAAATATTAGGAAAACCGGTTAAAAGACCGGTTTTCCTCAGTTTTCGGCCTTCGGGCCGGAAAGGTCCGGGAAACTTCCCGGGCTCCCTGTCCGAGATTGCAGGTGGTGCGCCGTAACCGGTTCACCTTAATTTACCGGCCTGCATGAGACGGGTAAGATCCGTTTTCAGGAGTGAATGCTCCAACGGTTCGAACCTCGCTTGCCTTGTGCCGCTACCGCTCGTCGGTTCCGGCGTAAGGGGACAGGATCCTCAAGCGTCGCTTGTGGGTTCGACAAGAATCCCTGGCGGCAAAGGCAAACCCGGCAGATGGTGCATGCATCATCTGTCAACTGGAGAAACGCAGTGGATAGAGCGGAAAAACGCGAATTCGTCACTGAACTGAACGGTGTTTTCACAAACGCCGGCTCGGTTGTCGTGGCCCACTACGCCGGTCTTACGGTTGCGCAAATGAACGACCTTCGGTCGCGCATGCGCACAGCCGGAGGCACCGTCAAGGTCGCGAAGAACCGCCTTGCCAAGATCGCTCTTCAGGGCACGGAGTCGGAAGGGGTCGCAGATCTCTTCACGGGTCAGACGCTCATCGCTTATTGCGATGATCCGGTGACCGCTCCGAAGATCGCCGTCGAGTTTACCAAGGTCAGCGACAAGCTGGTCATCCTTGGTGGCGCGATGGGGGCGACTACACTCGACGCAGATGGGGTCAAGGCGCTTGCCACGATGCCGTCCATCGACGAGCTCCGCGCAAAGATTGTTGGCATGATTCAGACGCCAGCAACGCGCATCGCCCAGATCGTCAACGCACCAGCTGGTGCGGTGGCACGCGTCATCGGCGCGCACGCCCGGAAGGACGAAGCCGCATAAGGCGGAACTTCGCTGTGAAAATAGTTCAAAACCGGTTCGAACCGAATACAAGGAAGTAAGAAAATGGCTGATCTCGCCAAAATCGTGGAAGACCTTTCCAACCTGACCGTCCTGGAAGCTGCTGAGCTGTCCAAGATGCTTGAAGAAAAGTGGGGCGTTTCCGCTGCCGCTCCTGTGGCCGTTGCTGCCGCTGGCGCTGCCGGTGCTCCTGCTGAAGCCGCTGAAGAGCAGACTGAATTCGACGTGATCCTCGCCGAAGCCGGCGCCAACAAGATCAACGTCATCAAGGAAGTCCGCGGCATCACCGGTCTCGGCCTCAAGGAAGCCAAGGACCTGGTCGAAGCTGCTCCTAAGGCTGTCAAGGAAGGCATCTCCAAGGGCGAAGCTGACGACATCAAGAAGAAGCTTGAAGACGCTGGCGCCAAGGTCAACGTCAAGTAAGACGCTACCCGCATCCGGGGGGTGGGCGCGTCTCGCCCCCCGGATGTATTTGCTGACGAACAGATTACCCAAAAGCCTGGAAAACGGCTTTTGGGTAATGGGTTCTTCAAAAGGATGGTCTCGACCCAGACCGCAAGGCACTCCGGCCGCGCCGTTTGGGATTTGAGACGAGATTGATTGAATTCATTTATATGACGGAGTCGCTTGGCCAGCGGCGATCGTCTGTTGCAGGCCCGGATGCAAATTGACAAGGAGCGACGATGGCTCAGACCCTTTCCTTCAACGGTCGCAGGCGCGTACGCAAAGTTTACGGAAAAATCCCGGAAGTGGCGGAAATGCCGAACCTCATTGAGGTTCAGAAGGCATCTTACGACCAGTTCCTGATGGTTGACGAGCCCGCTGGTGGCCGTCTGGACGAAGGATTGCAGTCGGTTTTCAAATCGGTTTTCCCGATTTCCGACTTCTCCGGCAGTGCGATGCTGGAATTCGTGTCCTATGAATTCGAACCGCCGAAGTTCGACACCGAGGAATGCCGCCAGCGCGATCTGACCTACGCAGCGCCGCTCAAGGTGACGCTGCGCCTGATCGTGTTCGATATCGATGAAGATACCGGCGCAAAGTCGATCAAGGACATCAAGGAACAGAACGTCTACATGGGCGACATGCCGCTCATGACGGACAACGGTACGTTCATCGTCAACGGAACCGAGCGCGTCATCGTCTCGCAGATGCACCGGTCGCCGGGCGTGTTCTTCGACCACGACAAGGGCAAGAGCCACTCCTCGGGCAAGTTGCTGTTCGCAGCCCGCGTCATTCCTTACCGCGGCTCCTGGCTCGACATCGAATTTGACGCCAAGGACATCGTCCACGCCCGTATCGACCGCCGCCGCAAGATTCCGGCAACCTCGCTGTTGATGGCGCTCGGCATGGATGCCGAGGAAATCCTGTCGACCTTCTACACCCACTCGGTCTACAGCCGTGACGGCGAAGGCTGGCGGATTCCGTTCCAGCCTGAGACGCTCAAGGGCCAGAAGGCCATGGCTGATCTGGTTGACGCCGATTCCGGTGAAGTTGTTGTCGAAGCCGGCAAGAAACTGACCCCGCGTCTGCTCAAGCAGCTGACCGAGAAGGGCCTCAAGTTCATCAAGGCCACCGATGAGGACCTGATTGGTTCCTATCTGGCTGAAGACGTGGTCAACCCGGAAACCGGTGAAGTCTATCTTGAAGCCGGCGATGAGCTTGAATTCGCAGTCGACGCCAAGAGCGGTGAACGCAAGGGCAATCTGATCGATCTGATCGAGGCTGGCTACGACGAACTCAAGATCCTCGACATCGATCACATCAATGTCGGTGCCTATATCCGCAACACGCTTGCCGCCGACAAGAATTCGTCGCGCCAGGAAGCGCTGTTCGACATCTACCGCGTCATGCGTCCCGGTGAGCCGCCGACCATCGAGTCGGCAGAAGCCATGTTCAACTCGCTGTTCTTCGATTCCGAACGCTACGACCTGTCGGCCGTTGGCCGCGTCAAGATGAACATGCGTCTCGACCTCGATGCCGAAGACACCGTGCGCGTGCTGCGCAAGGAAGACATCATTGCCGTGGTTGGAACGCTGGTGGCGTTGCGTGACGGCAAGGGCGAGATCGATGACATCGACAACCTCGGCAACCGCCGTGTGCGTTCTGTCGGTGAATTGATGGAGAACCAGTACCGTCTGGGTCTGCTGCGCATGGAGCGCGCCATCAAGGAACGCATGTCGTCGATCGAGATCGACACCGTGATGCCGCAGGATCTGATCAACGCCAAGCCGGCAGCCGCCGCAGTGCGCGAATTCTTCGGCTCCTCGCAGCTGTCGCAGTTCATGGACCAGGTCAACCCGCTCTCCGAGATCACCCACAAGCGTCGTCTCTCGGCGCTTGGACCGGGCGGTCTGACCCGTGAGCGCGCGGGCTTCGAAGTCCGCGACGTTCATCCGACGCACTACGGCCGTATCTGCCCGATTGAAACGCCTGAAGGCCCGAACATCGGACTGATCAACTCGTTGGCTACCTTCGCCCGGGTCAACAAGTACGGCTTCATCGAAAGCCCGTACCGCAAGATCGTGGACGGCAAGGTCACCAAGGAAGTGATCTATCTTTCGGCCATGGAAGAAGCCAAGTACTTCGTCGCGCAGGCCAATGCCGAGCTCAGCGAAGACGGTGAACTCGTTGACGAATTCGTCGTCTGCCGCCATTCCGGCGACGTGATGATGACCCCGCGTGACAACATCGACCTGATGGACGTCTCGCCACGTCAGCTGGTCTCTGTGGCTGCAGCCCTGATCCCGTTCCTTGAGAACGACGACGCCAACCGCGCGTTGATGGGATCGAACATGCAGCGTCAGGCGGTTCCGCTGGTCCGCGCCGAGGCTCCGTTCGTGGGCACCGGCATGGAGCCGATCGTGGCCCGTGACTCCGGTGCTGCCATCGCGGCGCGCCGCGGCGGTGTCGTCGACCAGGTCGATGCAACCCGTATCGTTATCCGTGCGACCGAAGACCTTGAAGCTTCGCGGACAGGTGTCGACATCTACCGGCTGCAGAAGTTCCAGCGCTCGAACCAGAACACCTGCATCAACCAGCGTCCGCTGGTTACCGTGGGCGACGTTCTCAACAAGGGCGACATCATCGCCGACGGTCCGTCCACGGATCTCGGAGATCTGGCGCTCGGCCGCAACGTGCTCGTCGCGTTCATGCCCTGGAACGGCTACAACTACGAGGACTCGATCCTTCTGTCCGAGCGCATCGTCTCTGACGACGTGTTCACCTCCATCCACATCGACGAGTTCGAAGTGATGGCGCGTGACACCAAGCTCGGACCGGAAGAGATCACGCGCGACATTCCGAACGTCTCGGAAGAAGCACTTCGCAACCTCGATGAGGCCGGTATCGTCTATATCGGTGCCGAAGTGGCGCCGGGCGACATTCTCGTTGGCAAGATCACGCCGAAGGGCGAAAGCCCGATGACGCCGGAAGAGAAGCTTCTGCGCGCCATCTTCGGTGAGAAGGCCTCCGATGTCCGCGACACGTCCATGCGGATGCCGCCTGGAACCTACGGCACCATCGTTGAAGTTCGCGTTTTCAACCGCCACGGCGTTGAAAAGGACGAACGTGCGATGGCCATCGAACGCGAGGAAATCGAGCGTTTGGCCAAGGACCGTGACGACGAGCAGGCCATTCTGGACCGCAACGTCTACGGCCGCCTCTCGGACATGCTTTCGGGCAATGTCGCGATCGCCGGACCGAAGGGCTTCAAGAAGGGCTCCGAAGTCAACGCCGATGCGATTTCCGAGTATCCGCGTTCGCAGTGGTGGACATTTGCCGTTGAAGACGAAAAGCTTCAGGGTGAAATCGAAGCCTTGCGCGCCCAGTACGACGAATCCAAGAAGCTGCTAGAAAGCCGCTTCATGGACAAGGTCGAAAAGGTCCAGCGTGGCGACGAACTGCCGCCGGGCGTGATGAAGATGGTCAAGGTCTTTGTGGCTGTGAAGCGCAAGATCCAGCCAGGCGACAAGATGGCTGGCCGTCACGGCAACAAGGGTGTGGTTTCGCGCATTCTGCCGTGCGAAGACATGCCGTTCCTTGAAGACGGAACCCATGTCGACATCGTGCTCAACCCGTTGGGCGTGCCTTCGCGCATGAACGTCGGACAGATCCTTGAAACCCATCTGGGTTGGGCTTGCGCCGGTATGGGCAAGCAGATCGGTGAGTTGCTGGATGCCTACAATGAGGGTGGTGAGATCCAGCCTCTGCGTGACACCATCGACAGCGTCATCGGCACTGGTCCGAAGGGCGAGCCGATCAAGGACTACGACGATCCCTCGATCGTTCGTCTGGCCGAGCAGACACGTCGCGGCGTCTCGATCGCCACGCCGGTGTTTGACGGTGCTGTCGAGGCTGACATCAACGTCATGCTGGAACAGGCTGGTCTGAATGTTTCGGCGCAGTCGACGCTTTATGACGGACGTACCGGTGAGACCTTCGACCGTCCGGTGACCGTGGGCTACATCTACATGCTCAAGCTCAACCACCTGGTCGACGACAAGATCCACGCCCGTTCGATCGGACCTTACTCGCTCGTGACCCAGCAGCCGCTGGGCGGCAAGGCGCAGTTCGGTGGTCAGCGTTTCGGGGAAATGGAGGTCTGGGCTCTGGAAGCCTATGGTGCCGCCTACACCCTGCAGGAAATGCTGACGGTGAAATCGGACGACGTGGCCGGACGTACCAAGGTCTACGAAGCCATCGTGCGTGGCGACGACACCTTCGAGGCCGGCATTCCGGAGAGCTTCAACGTTCTCGTCAAGGAAATGCGGTCGCTTGGCCTCAATGTCGAACTTGAATCGAACAAGATCATCGACGGGACCATCGAGCCGGATGAATTGCCCGACGCGGCTGAATAAAGCCTGGAAGGCGCGAGGACCGAGTTTCCTCGCGCCATCTTCCTTTCCGCCAGTGGCGGCGAGGAGACACCCGCGTTTGACGCGGTGAAATAAATTTCAGGCGATGGCCTGTTGCCGGTGAAAACCGGCGCCGTCGCAAGCCAAGGGCGAACAGCCCTAAAAGGAGACAGGCATGAACCATGAGGTCATGAATCTTTTTAACAACAATGTTCCGGCGCAGACGTTCGATTCCATCCGGATTTCGATCGCCAGCCCCGAGAAGATTCTTTCCTGGTCTTTCGGCGAAATCAAAAAGCCGGAGACAATCAACTATCGTACCTTCAAGCCGGAGCGCGACGGTCTGTTCTGCGCCCGCATTTTTGGTCCGATCAAGGATTACGAATGCCTGTGCGGCAAGTACAAGCGCATGAAGTACAAGGGCGTCATCTGCGAAAAATGCGGTGTTGAAGTCACGCTCAGCCGCGTTCGTCGTGAGCGCATGGGCCACATCGAGCTCGCTGCACCGGTTGCGCATATCTGGTTCCTCAAGTCGCTGCCGTCGCGCATCGGCACGCTCATGGACATGACGCTCAAGGATATCGAGCGGGTTCTGTATTTTGAGAACTACATCGTCACCGAGCCGGGCCTGACGTCGCTCAAGGAGAACCAGCTTCTCTCTGAGGAAGACTACATGGTCGCCGTCGACGAGTTCGGCGAAGACAGCTTCACCGCCATGATCGGCGCCGAAGCCATCTACGAGATGCTTGCCTCGATGGACCTCGAGCGCATTGCCGGCGAACTGCGCACGGAGCTGGCGACGACGACTTCGGAACTGAAGTCCAAGAAGCTGATGAAGCGCCTCAAGATCGTTGAAAGCTTCCTCGATTCCGGCAACCGCCCGGAGTGGATGATCATGAAGGTCGTGCCGGTGATTCCGCCGGACCTGCGTCCGCTGGTGCCGCTTGACGGCGGCCGGTTCGCCACGTCCGACCTGAACGATCTCTATCGTCGCGTCATCAACCGCAACAACCGTCTCAAGCGGCTGATCGAACTGCGTGCGCCTGGCATCATCATCCGCAACGAAAAGCGGATGCTGCAGGAATCCGTTGATGCGCTGTTCGACAACGGCCGCCGCGGCCGCACCATCACCGGTGCCAACAAGCGTCCGCTGAAGTCGCTGTCCGACATGCTCAAGGGCATGCAGGGCCGCTTTCGCCAGAACCTGCTCGGCAAGCGCGTCGACTATTCCGGCCGTTCGGTCATCGTGACCGGTCCGGAACTCAAGCTGCACCAGTGCGGCCTGCCCAAGAAGATGGCGCTCGAGCTGTTCAAGCCCTTCATCTATGCGCGTCTCGACGCCAAGGGCTATTCCTCGACCGTCAAGCAGGCCAAGAAGCTGGTTGAAAAGGAAAAGCCGGAAGTCTGGGATATCCTCGACGAGGTTATCCGAGAGCATCCGGTTCTGTTGAACCGCGCGCCGACGCTGCACCGTCTGGGTATCCAGGCTTTCGAACCAACCCTGGTTGAAGGCAAGGCGATCCAGCTGCACCCGCTCGTCTGTACCGCGTTTAACGCCGACTTCGACGGTGACCAGATGGCGGTTCACGTGCCGCTGTCGCTTGAAGCTCAGCTTGAAGCCCGCGTGCTGATGATGTCGACCAACAACATCCTGCACCCTGCAAACGGGGCACCGATCATTGTGCCGTCGCAGGACATGGTGTTGGGCCTCTACTATCTCTCGATCGTGGCTGAGAACGAGCCGGGGCAGGGCATGGTGTTCTCCGACATGGGCGAACTGCACCACGCTCTCGAAAGCAAGGTCGTTACCCTGCACACCAAGATCAAGGGCCGGTTCAAGAGCGTCGATGCCGAGGGCAACCCGACATCGACAATCGTCGAGACCACACCGGGTCGCATGATCATTGGCGAATTGCTGCCGCGCAACGCCAATATCTCGTTTGACGTCTGCAACCAGGAAATGACCAAGAAGAACATTTCCCGGATGATCGACACCGTCTACCGCCACTGCGGCCAGAAGGACACGGTCATTTTCTGCGACCGCATCATGCAGCTCGGCTTCAGCCATGCTTGCCGCGCCGGCATCTCGTTCGGCAAGGACGACATGGTGATCCCGGATTCCAAGGCGAAGATCGTTGGTGACACCGACAGCCTGGTCAAGGAATACGAGCAGCAGTACAATGAGGGTCTCATCACCCAGGGCGAGAAGTACAACAAGGTTGTCGACGCCTGGGGCAAGGCGACCGAAAAGGTCGCCGACGAAATGATGGCCCGCATCAAGTCCGTGGAGTTCCACGAAAACGGCCGTCAGAAGCAGATGAACTCGATCTACATGATGAGCCACTCCGGTGCGCGTGGTTCGCCGAGCCAGATGCGTCAGCTGGGCGGCATGCGTGGCCTGATGGCCAAGCCATCGGGCGAGATCATCGAGACGCCGATCATCTCGAACTTCAAGGAAGGCCTGACCGTGAACGAGTACTTCAACTCGACTCACGGCGCACGTAAGGGCCTCGCCGACACCGCGCTGAAGACCGCGAACTCGGGTTACCTGACCCGTCGTCTGGTGGACGTTGCACAGGATTGCATCGTCACCCATGTCGATTGCGGCACCACCGAAGGCCTGACCATGACGGCCATCGTCGATGCCGGCCAGGTGGTCGCGTCGATCGGTCAGCGTATCCTTGGTCGCACCACGCTTGACGACATCAACCACCCACTCACGGGTGAGTTGATCGTCAAGGCCGGTTCGACGGTCGAGGAAGCCCAGGTTCTGGAAATCGAGGCTGCCGGCATCCAGTCGGTCCGCATTCGTTCGCCGCTGACCTGTGACATCCAGACCGGCATCTGCGGCACCTGCTACGGCCGCGACCTGGCACGTGGTACGCCTGTTAACATCGGTGAAGCTGTCGGCGTAATCGCCGCGCAGTCGATCGGTGAGCCGGGCACCCAGCTGACCATGCGTACCTTCCACCTTGGCGGCACCGCCACCGTGGTTGACCAGTCGTTCCTGGAAGCCTCCTATGAGGGTACGGTCCGGATCAAGAACCGCAACATGCTGCGCAATTCCGATGGCAACCTGATTGCCATGGGCCGCTCGATGGCGATCCAGATCCTGGATGAATCCGGCACCGAGCGCTCTTCGCAGCGTGTCGCTTACGGCTCCAAGATCTATGTCGATGATGGCGATGCAGTGAAGCGCGGCCAGCGTCTGGCGGAATGGGATCCGTACACACGCCCGATGATGACCGAAGTCGAAGGCACCGTGGAATTCGAAGATGTCGTCGACGGCATCTCGGTTCTCGAGGCCACCGACGAGGCGACCGGTATCACCAAGCGTCAGGTTATCGACTGGCGTTCGACACCGCGCGGTGCAGACCTTAAGCCGTCGATTGTCATCAAGGACAAGAACGGCGAGATTGCAAAGTTGGCACGTGGTGGCGAAGCTCGCTTCCAGCTGTCGGTGGATGCGATCCTGTCGGTCGAACCCGGCGCCAAGGTCAGCCAGGGCGATGTTCTTGCCCGTGTGCCGCTCGAAAGCGCCAAGACCAAGGACATCACCGGTGGTCTGCCGCGGGTTGCGGAACTGTTCGAAGCACGTCGTCCGAAGGATCACGCCATCATCGCAGAGATCGATGGTACCATCCGCTTCGGCCGCGACTACAAGAACAAGCGCCGCATCCAGATCGAATCTGCCGATGACACGGTCGAATCCGTCGAATATCTCATTCCGAAGGGGAAGCCTTTCCACCTTCAGGATGGCGATTATATCGAAAAGGGCGACTACATCCTCGACGGCAATCCGGCACCGCACGACATCCTGGCGATCAAGGGCGTGGAAGCTCTGGCTTCCTACCTCGTCAACGAGATCCAGGAAGTCTACCGCTTGCAGGGCGTTCTGATCAACGACAAGCACATCGAAGTGATTGTCCGCCAGATGCTGCAGAAGGTCGAAATCACCGACTCCGGTGATTCCGTCTACATCGTCGGTGACAATGTCGACCAGATCGAACTGGACAACGCGAATGATCGCCTGATCGAGGAGGGCCGCAAGCCCGCCACCGGCAATCCGGTTCTGCTTGGCATCACCAAGGCATCGCTGCAGACACCGTCCTTCATCTCGGCGGCGTCGTTCCAGGAAACCACCAAGGTGCTCACCGAAGCCGCTGTTGCGGGCAAGGTCGACACGTTGCAGGGTCTCAAGGAAAACGTCATCGTCGGACGTCTGGTGCCTGCCGGTACCGGCGGCACCATGACCCAGATCCGTCGCATCGCCACATCGCGCGACGATCTGATCCTCGACGAGCGTCGCAAGACCTCGGGCGCGGAAACTGCCGCTCCGATGTTGACCGATATGGCCAATGAAGAGCCGACGCCTGCCGAATAGGCAAGCTCAGCTTACGACATGAAAAAGGCCGCCTCTCGGGGCGGCCTTGTTCGTTTGATGCTTCAGTTTTGCGGCATTGCCGGTACCGTGGTGGCGAGATCAGCGGCCGCCCCCGCCGGTGTCGAAATTGACGATGGCGACTTCGCCCTCGAGCGCCCCCTGATAGGCTGACGCGTGCGGTTCTTCATCAGGCATGCCGACCATCACCCCGATCTGATCGAGATCGGCTTCCGCAAAGCCTTTTGCCGACAGGGCATCAAGGCATAGCCGCACCGCGGTATCCTCGTCAGGCGCAGTGAGCAGGACATGGATCTCTGCCATGTCGCCGCCCATCTCCTGGTTGACCCGGCCGATGATGATGAAGACGGTCTGTTCGTCTTCACCATTGCCGTCATTGTCATTGTCTGAATTCACTGGGTCTTCCTTTCCGTCCGATGCATGGCGCGCGCACCTTGTCCCTGTCATGTGAACTTACATGCATCACTTCTCAGTGTCACAGCGCCCCGGCCACCAACTGGTGGCAGAGGCTGAGGGTTCAGGGGCTTATTCCCATGTCACAGCCGCGAAGGCAACGCAGCACCTGCCGATGGATGCCTGTGTTCAGTCCCCTTGTGCTGAAACTTGCTGTCGGGCCCCAATCGTGGTTCTCTGTTTCGTCCGGCCGCCGGGATCGCCTTTGGCGCCGGCGCGGGTTCTCAAACGGAAGGGGAGTGCCATGGGTATCGGAGGACTGATCGTTTTTCTTCTTGTCGGTGCAATTGCCGGCTGGCTCGCCGGATTGATCATGAAAGGCTTCGGCTTTGGCCTGATCGGCAACATCATTGTCGGCATCGTCGGCGCCTTCATTGCCGGGCTCGTGCTGCCGATGGTCGGTATTTCGATCGGCGGCGGGATTCTCGGATCCATAATTCACGCGACCATCGGAGCCGTGATCCTGTTGTTTCTGATCGGACTTGTTCGCAAGCGCTGAGTCGACGAAGACATCCCGGGCAAACGGGGCGACTCGCCGGAACAGCCATTTGAGTCGGTGTTGCCGGGAAGCAGGTGGTCCCGATTCCCTCGGTTCGGGAGCTGACCCCGGGGGGCAGGGCAATGAAATGCTTCTTTGCCCCGCTACAGAGCAAGAATATGTCGCCATCAGGGGCGGCATCGCCAAGCCTGCCGGCCAGGCATGATTATTTCGGTCATGGCCTTGACGGAATGCCGGGAAATCAGTAGTTAGCAGCCACCGAAGCCGATGTGAGGCGCTTTTCTTCGGGACGACACGTCCTGGAACTTGTCTCAAACACGGTTTCTGACTGCACTGTGAACTGACAATGCTGCACGCATGACACTGACGACCGTGTCCTCTGTTTTTTTGGGCCTTCCGGCAAAACCGGTTCGGCCCTTATTTTGCGCATCCGGTTTGCTGGCAACGTGTCCGAGAGGACGAAACATGAATTCTAAAGGGATGGTTACATGCCAACTGTAAACCAGCTGATCCGCAAGCCGCGCCAGGCGCCGGTAAAGCGCAACAAGGTTCCCGCGCTGGAGCAGAATCCGCAGAAGCGCGGCGTTTGCACCCGTGTGTACACCACGACCCCGAAGAAGCCGAACTCGGCGCTTCGTAAGGTTGCAAAGATCCGTCTGACCAACGGCTATGAAGTGATCGGGTACATCCCGGGTGAAGGCCATAACCTTCAGGAGCACTCCGTGGTCATGATCCGCGGCGGCCGCGTGAAGGACCTTCCCGGTGTGCGTTACCACGTCATTCGTGGCGTTCTCGATACCCAGGGTGTCAAGAACCGCAAGCAGCGCCGTTCGAAATACGGCGCCAAGCGTCCGAAGTAATTGTGTCGGTTGGCTGCATGAGAATGCAGCTGGCCGTTTCGACCCATCAGTTGAAAGACGAAAAGCATGTCACGACGTCACAGTGCAGAAAAGCGTGAGATCAACCCGGATCCGAAATTCGGTGACCTGGTTCTCTCCAAGTTCATGAACGCCATCATGATGCACGGCAAGAAATCAGTTGCCGAGCAGATCGTATATGGTGCGCTTGACCAGGTTGAAGCGCGTTCCAAGTCTGAGCCGGTTGCTCAGTTCCACACAGCGCTCGAAAATGTCGCCCCGCACGTGGAAGTCCGTTCCCGCCGTGTTGGTGGTGCGACCTACCAGGTCCCGGTCGATGTTCGTCCGGAGCGCCGTCAGGCTCTCGCCATTCGCTGGCTGATTGCTGCTGCGCGCAAGCGCAACGAAACCACCATGGTCGAGCGCCTCTCGGGCGAACTCATGGATGCAGCGAACAATCGCGGCAGTGCGGTCAAGAAGCGGGAAGATACCCACAAGATGGCCGACGCTAACCGCGCATTTTCGCATTACCGCTGGTAATCAGCGAACCGTTCTCGAAAGGCATTCAACATGGCCCGCGAATACGCAATCGAAGACTACCGCAACTTCGGCATCATGGCGCACATTGACGCTGGTAAGACCACGACCACAGAACGTGTTCTTTACTACACCGGCAAGTCGCACAAGATCGGCGAAGTGCATGACGGCGCTGCCACCATGGACTGGATGGAGCAGGAGCAGGAGCGTGGCATCACGATCACCTCTGCTGCGACCACCACGTTCTGGAAGGGCCGCAACGGCAAGATGTGCCGCTTCAACATCATCGACACTCCAGGCCACGTTGACTTCACCATTGAAGTTGAGCGTTCGCTGCGTGTGCTCGATGGCGCGATCGCGCTTCTTGATGCCAATGCCGGCGTTGAGCCGCAGACCGAGACTGTCTGGCGTCAGGCCGACAAGTACAACGTCCCGCGGATGATCTTCTGCAATAAGATGGACAAGACCGGCGCGGACTTCTACCGCTCGGTTTCGATGATCAAGTCCCGTCTTGGTGCAACGCCTGTAGTCATGCAGCTGCCGATCGGCGCTGAGACCGAATTCAAGGGCGTTGTCGACCTGGTCGAGATGAACGCACTGGTCTGGCGCGATGAATCGCTCGGCGCTCAGTGGGACATCGTGGAAATCCCGGACGATCTCAAGGAGAAGGCCGAGGAATACCGCGAGCTGCTCATCGAGACCGCCGTGGAAGCCGACGAAGCTGCAATGGAGCGTTATCTCGAAGGTCAGATGCCTGACAATGACGAGATCCGTGCGCTGGTTCGCAAGGGCACCATCGCCGTTCAGTTCTTCCCGATGTTCTGCGGCTCTGCCTTCAAGAACAAGGGCGTCCAGCCGCTTCTCGACGCTGTTGTCGAGTTCCTGCCGAGCCCGTCGGAAGTGCCTGCCATCGAAGGCATCGACGTCAAGACCGAAGAAGAAACCACACGTCCGGCTTCCGATGAAGCTCCGCTGTCGATGCTGGCCTTCAAGGTCATGAACGACCCCTTCGTCGGTTCGCTGACCTTTGCCCGCATCTACTCCGGCAAGCTCGAGAAGGGCCAGTCGGTAATGAACACGGTCAAGGAAAAGCGCGAGCGCGTTGGCCGCATGCTTCAGATGCACTCGAACTCCCGTGAGGATATCGAGGAAGCATTCGCAGGCGACATCGTTGCACTGGCAGGCCTCAAGGAAACCACGACGGGCGACACGCTTTGCGATCCGCTCAAGCCGGTTATCCTCGAGCGCATGGAATTCCCGGAGCCGGTGATCCAGATCGCGATCGAGCCGAAGACCAAGGGCGACCAGGAAAAGATGGGCCTCGCGCTCAACCGCCTGGCAGCTGAAGATCCTTCGTTCCGGGTCAAGACCGACGAAGAATCCGGTCAGACCATCATCGCCGGCATGGGCGAATTGCACCTCGACATTCTCGTCGACCGCATGCGTCGCGAGTTCAAGGTCGAAGCAAACGTCGGTGCACCGCAGGTTGCTTACCGTGAATCGATCACCAAGGCCTACGAAGCCGATTACACCCACAAGAAGCAGTCGGGTGGTTCGGGTCAGTTCGCTCGCGTCAAGATCCAGTTCGCGCCAAACGACGAGAGCGAAGAGTTCATCTTCGAATCCAAGATCGTCGGTGGTTCGGTGCCGAAGGAATACATCCCTGGCGTCCAGAAGGGCATCAACAGCGTGATGAATTCCGGACCGCTGGCCGGCTTCCCGATGCTCGGCATCAAGGCAACCCTGGTCGATGGCGCTTACCACGATGTGGACTCCAGCGTCCTCGCCTTCGAGATCGCAGGTCGCGCCTGCTTCCGTGAAAACTCGAAGTTCATGGGCCCGCAGCTGCTCGAGCCGATCATGGCTGTCGAAGTGATCACTCCTGAAGATTACGTCGGTGACGTGATTGGTGACCTCAATTCCCGTCGTGGTCAGATCCAGGGCCAGGAAATGCGCGGCATCGCCGTTGTCATCTCCGCCCATGTGCCTCTGGCCAACATGTTCAAATACGTCGATACGCTGCGCTCCATGTCCCAGGGCCGGGCTCAGTACTCGATGACTTTTGATCACTACGCGGCGGTACCGTCGAATGTCTCCCAGGAGATTCAGGCGAAATACGCATAATTTGCCGGATCGCCGGTTCCGCGCCTGAGGGCGCGGGCCGGACCGGAGACCGAAACCTAGATTTGCCCCTCGTGGGCTGAATGAGAATGGAGAGCCGAAGATGGCAAAGGGTAAGTTCGAGCGCAATAAGCCGCACGTTAACATCG
>TARA_R110002012_G_scaffold64308_1_pt1 | contig 18892 bp, 18 predicted proteins | sample TARA_R110002012 | Tara Oceans TARA_R110002012 (sample SAMEA4396515) | marine metagenome | biome: Westerlies Biome; feature: [DCM] deep chlorophyll maximum layer (ENVO:01000326); material: water (ENVO:00002006), including particulate matter (ENVO:01000060) such as... | depth 40 m
ATATCATTATTCGCTAAAAGTTGCCTTTATTGGTTGAATTCAAGAAACAAATGGAAATAATATTAATCTTTTCTGAAATAACTGAAAAATTAACATTAATGGTTTGCATTACAGATAGATAGGGTTCTTTTATGCTTTTTAGCCTAATAAAAGCTGAATTTATTCTGAAATTAAGAAGAAATAGTTTTTTGAGAATTTTCTCTATTTAAATACTTTAAACGGTTTAATTTATTTAGAAGTTTAATAGCTTTAAATTCAGAAATATCACTTTGAGCAGAATCCGTTTGCCTTAAATTGTACGCTTGTTCAACAAGTTCTTTATAGCGTGATTGCAGTTTTGATTGGGACTGCTTAAGTTTTAAGAGATTTTCCATTTTTTTGCTATTAATATTTTAAATATATTTAAAATATTGGAATACAACAAATTAAAATTAGAAATAATTTTCAAAAAAAAACCGATTTGAAAACAAACCGATTTTTAAACTAACTAACTCTGAAATCCAAAGTAAATGGATGTAATTTTCTAGATCCAGACAAAGATAAAATTATAGCTTATTTTGTGTGTTATGTATTTGTTATCAAATAGTTAATCTTGTAAAGCAAATACTTTTCTTAACACATCTGTTGTTCTAGAGCTGTATTTGGTACGAATATCTTTCTCCTCAACTGCAATCATTTTGTAAACGCCTTTTAAGGCTTCTTCTGTAACATAATCTGTTAAATCTGGATTCAAGTTAGAAGTAAATGGAATGCTATTATATTGGTTTATTAGGTTGGTCCAAATTTTATCTGCGCCAACTTTTTTAAAGGAGTTATTAATAATAGGTTGAAATTCCGAATATAGTTCCAATTCTGTCCTGCCAGCTAAATAACGCGTTGCAGCATCATCATTTCCTAATAAAATAGATTTGGCATCGTTAAAAGTGATGCCTTTCACAGCATTTATAAAAATGGGTGTTGCTGTTCCTACGGCATCTTCAGCGGCACGATTTAAAACTTTTAAACCTTCATCAGCCAAACTCCCTAAACCAATATCACGCAAGGCTTTGTCTACCTTTTGTAATTCTGAAGGTAATAAAATTTTAACCAAGTCATTCTTATAAAAGCCATCCTGCTTCATAAGCGTGCTGACTTGCTTATCAATCCCTTGATTTAATGCTTGGCGTAATCCGTTGGCAATATCGGTATTGGAAATACCTAGCGTATTTTCGGGTAAATTATCTACTACTTGTTGAAATTCAGCACAAGCTGTGAAGTTTAAAATGAGGATAAGGGAAATTAAACGTTTTATCATGTTTTTTTAATTCTATTTTAACAAAGATAATTATTCAATAGGGATATCATTTTAAAAGTTAGAGTCATTTAAAATCGGTTTTTAGGTCATATTTCTAATATAAATCTGAAAATCAAATCATTTTTTAATGATCTCATATCAAAAAGTATGTTTAATAGGCATCTCATGTATCATCTTTAAATTAATACAGTAATATTCCTTAAATTTGCCATGCTTAAAAAACATGAATAAACCGAATGAAAAATATTGCACCATATAATCCAAAGTATAAAGTCCGAATTGTAACAGCCGCATCCCTTTTTGATGGTCATGACGCCTCCATTAATATCATGCGTCGTATTATCCAAGCCACAGGTGTTGAGGTCATTCATCTTGGACATGACAGAAGTGTTGAAGAGGTTGTAAATACAGCTATTCAGGAAGATGCGAATGCTATTTGTTTGACATCCTACCAAGGCGGACACAATGAGTATTTTAAATACATGTATGATTTGTTAACTGAAAAAGGTGCCAATCATATTAAAATCTTCGGTGGTGGAGGTGGTGTTATTTTACCTTCTGAAATTAAAGAATTAATGGATTATGGTATTACCCGAATTTACTCGCCAGATGATGGTCGTGAAATGGGTTTACAGGGTATGATTAATGATTTGGTTCAGCAGTCCGATTTTGCTATTGGTGACAAACTAGATAGCGAATTAGATGGTTTGGCAAGTAAAAACCCAAAAGCTATTGCACGTATTATTTCTTCTGCTGAAAACTTTCCAGACGTTGCTAAAAGCACTTTGGATAAAATTCATGAGAAAAACAAAAACTCTAAAACTCCTGTTCTTGGTATTACGGGAACTGGTGGTGCAGGTAAATCATCGTTAGTGGATGAGTTGGTTAGACGTTTTTTAATCGATTTTCCTGAAAAAACAGTTGGTTTGGTGTCTGTAGATCCTTCTAAACGAAAAACAGGAGGCGCACTTTTAGGTGATAGAATTCGTATGAATGCCATAAATAACTCACGTGTTTATATGCGAAGTTTGGCAACGCGACAATCTAATTTAGCCTTATCCAAATATGTACATGAGGCTGTGCAGGTTTTAAAAGCTGCAGAATATGATTTAATTATTTTAGAAACATCAGGAATTGGTCAATCGGATACAGAAATTATTGAGCATTCAGATGTGTCTTTATATGTGATGACGCCTGAATTTGGTGCAGCAACTCAATTAGAAAAAATTGATATGCTGGATTTTGCCGATTTAGTGGCTATCAATAAGTTTGATAAACGTGGTTCTTTAGATGCGCTTCGTGATGTGAAAAAACAATACATGCGTAACAATCATTTGTGGGATACACCACAGGATGAGTTACCGGTTTACGGAACAATTGCCTCTCAATTTAACGATCCAGGCATGAACACGCTTTACAAAGCCATCATGGATAAATTAGTTGAAAAAGCAGATTCTGAATTACAATCTACTTTCCACATTTCAGATGAAATGAGCGAGAAGATTTTTGTTATTCCACCATCAAGAACGCGTTACCTATCAGAAATTGCTGAAAGTAATCGTACTTATGATAAAACGGCCAATGAGCAAGTTGAAGTAGCTCAAAAATTATATGGGATATATAAGACTCTAGAATCTGTTGTTGGTAAGACACCAGAATTAGATAAAGCAGGTATTGATTCTGCTTCAATTGAATCCAAGGAAAACAAAGACTTTGTCAAGCTTTTAGTTGGTGAATTTGACCGTGTTAAATTAAACCTAGATCCTTATAACTGGGAAGTCATAACCGGTTGGGATGACAAAGTAAACAAATATAAAAATCCTATCTATTCCTTTAAAGTTCGGGATAAAGAAATAAAAATAGAAACGCATACCGAGTCCTTATCACATACACAAATACCAAAAGTGGCCTTGCCAAAGTATCAAGCTTGGGGAGATATTTTACGATGGTGTTTACAAGAAAATGTACCTGGAGAATTTCCATACACAGCTGGTTTATATCCATTCAAACGGACAGGTGAAGATCCAGCACGTATGTTTGCAGGTGAAGGTGGACCAGAACGTACCAACAGACGTTTCCATTACGTAAGCGCAGGTTTACCAGCCAAACGTTTATCAACTGCTTTTGATTCTGTAACCCTTTACGGAAATGATCCTGATTTACGTCCTGATATTTATGGGAAAATTGGAAATGCAGGTGTATCAATCTGTTGTTTAGATGATGCGAAGAAACTCTATTCTGGTTTCGATTTAGCAAACGTCATGACATCGGTTAGTATGACCATTAATGGTCCAGCTCCAATGTTATTGGGATTCTTCATGAATGCAGCTATTGATCAGCAATGTGAAATATACATTCAAGAAAATGGCCTTGAAAAAGAGGTTGAAGCTAAAATAGCCAAACTTTATAAAGGTAAAGTACGTCCACAATATCATGGTGATTTACCAGAAAGCAATAACGGTTTAGGTCTTATGCTATTGGGTGTAACAGGCGATCAAGTATTGCCAGCTGATGTGTATGCCGACATTAAAAAGAATACCATAGCGCAAGTTCGTGGAACCGTTCAAGCAGATATATTGAAAGAAGATCAAGCACAAAATACCTGTATCTTCTCTACAGAATTTGCCTTGCGATTAATGGGAGATGTACAGGAATACTTTATTGAGAATAATGTGCGTAATTTCTATTCGGTTTCTATTTCAGGCTACCATATTGCTGAAGCAGGCGCCAACCCAATTACACAATTAGCCCTGACTTTATCTAATGGTTTCACGTATGTGGAATATTACTTAAGTCGCGGCATGGATATCAATAAATTTGGTCCAAACTTATCGTTCTTTTTCTCTAATGGAATTGATCCAGAATATGCTGTAATAGGTCGTGTGGCTCGTAAAATTTGGGCAAAAGCCATGAAAAATAAGTATGGTGCCAATGCCAGAGCTCAAATGCTGAAATATCATATTCAAACATCTGGACGTAGTTTACATGCGCAGGAAATTGATTTTAATGATATTCGTACCACGCTTCAAGCCTTATATGCTATTTATGATAACTGTAATTCCTTACACACAAATGCGTATGATGAGGCTATTACAACGCCTACTGAAGAATCAGTACGTCGTGCTATGGCCATTCAGTTAATTATTAATAAAGAATTAGGTTTAGCCAAGAATGAAAATCCAATTCAGGGCTCATTTATTATAGAAGAATTAACCGATTTAGTTGAAGAAGCGGTATTATTAGAATTTGATAGAATTACGGAACGTGGTGGTGTATTAGGTGCAATGGAAACCATGTACCAACGTAGTAAAATACAAGAAGAAAGTTTATATTACGAAACCTTGAAGCATAATGGTGAATTCCCAATTATTGGTGTGAATACGTTTTTAAGTTCACAAGGTTCTCCAACCGTTCAACCTGCTGAAGTTATTCGTGCAACCGAAGCCGAAAAGCAAAATCAGATTACAACACTTAAAAACCTGCATGAAGCCAATAGTACAGCAGATTTATTAAAAGACCTTCAAAATAGAGCCATTCATAATGAGAATATTTTTGAGGCCTTAATGGATGTTTGTAAAGTATGTAGTTTAGGAGAAATTACATCTGCTTTATTTGAAGTAGGAGGTCAGTATAGACGAAATATGTAAATCCTGTTCCAATACACTTCATAAAACAGATATAAGTTAAGCATAATATTGTCAAGGGCTCTTTAATTAGAGCTCTTATTTTTTTCAATGTTTCTTTATCAGAATCTAGTTCACTTTAATATTGTAAGTTTGTTGAATCTTAAATTTGAATTAAACGCCTTACGTATTTATGTCCTTTAAAAAATTCCATCCCATCATTAAAGAAGCTTTACAAGCTCAACATATGGAAGTGCCATTACCATTTCAAAAAGCTATTTTACCAAAATTAAAAGGCGGCATGGATGTGTATGGAATAGCGCCAGAAGGTGCCGGGAAAACAACGGCTTTTATTTTAGCTACGGTTCATAAATTAAAAGCAGAAGCTTTTGAAGATTCGCCTCGTGCTTTAGTAATGGTTAAGGATAAAGAGGCAGCGTTGCATTTAAAAGAACAGTTTGAACAGTTTACAAACGAAACGGATTTACGTATTTATTGCGCCTATGATGAATATGATTTGGAAAAACAAAAGGAAGAAATATATTTCGGAGTGGATATTATAATTGTTACACCAAAACGATTAAACAAACTGTATTTTCTAAATGGAATTCATTTAGGGCAATTACAATTGTTTATCATGGAAGATGCCGAATTTTTAATGCGAAACAATTATCAGAATGATGTGTTGCGTGTTACTGAAAGTCTAAAAAAATGCCAATATGTTATTATGGCTGAAAAGATGTCGCCAAAACTAAAAAGTCTTCAGGATAGTATGATGAGTAATTCGTTTATTGTTAACGGATAAATAACTTATAACGTTAATGTCCAAGTATGCTGAAGTTGTTTGAATTTTTTTAATTCGGAATGTAATAGTGGTAAATAATCTTTGCCATTACTGTTACAATTTTCTAAACGTTTGATGTTTTTATTTAACAAATAAGTCAATCGTTTTACAGACGCAATGTGCTTGTATTTATTTTCTGAATACCGTGCTTCTTCGGCTTTTGCTATTTCTGGTGCTAATGAAACGGATTGCTGAACAATATCTCCCGAAAAATAAATAAACGCATTTTCCGAACCATCAGGTTGTAAGCCAGATAGGTCTTGACTTAAATATGTTGAAATGCTTCGCGATAGTGTAATAATATCCATAGCCTTTTGATATAGAGGCGAGTGGAATAAACTTGAAGAGATATGGGTAATCATGATATACTAGCAATTTAATCAAAAATAGCGACAAGTTTGCTTATTCGTCTTTCGATATTAAAGTAAAATTGTATATTTGATTTAATAATGAACTTATTAACATGTATTTACTTTAATATGGGTATTGATAGCTTAAATTGGAAAATATTAACGTGTTTGCAAAAAAATGCACGCATGTCTAATGCCGAAATTGGTAGGCAAGTTGGCATCAGTTCGCCAGCGGTTTCCGAGCGGATTAAAAAAATGGAAGATGCGGGCATTATTCAGCATTATCATACAACGGTTTCTCCTTTTGAAGCTGGATATCAGTTAAAAGCATTAATTACTATTCGGGCTTTTATGGGCATGTTGAAACCCTTTTTAGAGAAAGTAAAAACCTATGATGAGGTAATTAATTGCTACCGAATTACGGGCAATGAAAACATAGTTATGGAAGTCGTTTTAAAGAACCAGAAACATTTGGAAGCTTTTATAGACCAACTTATTGTTTATGGAGAAACTAAAACACAGATTATCTTATCGCATGTGGTAAAACATAATGCTGTAAAGCCTTTAAAGTAGTTATTATATTTTATGGTTAATTACTAGAAAGGCTTTTAATTTATTTATCAAGCTTCTGTTTTCTTTAGATATCTCATTAATAACCATATTAATGCCATACAAATCACAGCCAAAAGCGTCATAATATACCAGGTGTTTTCAAAACCAATACTATCGGCTAGTTGCATACCAGCATTATGTCCAAAAATATGCGCTATGGAAAAAGCAATACTATAAAGCGCCATATATTCACCTTGATTTCCTTTTTTGGCACGTTCCATAGCAAAGGCATTCGAAAATGGGAATGTTATCATTTCGCCCACAGTCATAAACAGCATACCAATTAGTAAAATACCAATCCAAGGTGTCACATTCAAAACAATAAAACTGATTCCAACTAATATGGCACCAAAAACCATGAGCGTAGGTTTGCTGTAGCGTGTGTTTTCCAACCATTTAATAAGTGGCATTTCTAATATAAAAATAAATGCACCATTAAGACCCAAAAGAATTCCAATTTCTAATTCTGTTAAGTTATGCACATCCTTATAATAAAGAGGCATTGTAGAAAAATACTGTAAAAACACAATTCCAAACATCGTCATAGCAGCCAGAAAAATCCAGAAGGCTTTGTCTTTATAAGCTGATTGCGGATTGTTATTAATGATGCTGTCTTGTGTTTTTGCCTTTTTAGGATTTAATACATTTACTAGTAAAATAGTTGCTAAAATACATGTAATACCATCTACCCAAAAAAGGCCAGCATAACTCATAGTTGTAATAATTAATCCACCAATAGCAGGACCTGCTGAAAATCCCAGGTTTATGGCTAGACGTATAAGTGTAACAGAACGTGTTTTATTTTCCGTTTTACTGTAAGCACTCAATGCTACAAACATAGCTGGACGAAACATATCAGCTACTAACATAACTAGAAATATACCCAAACAAATACTAGCAAATGTGTGTAAAAATTGCAGTCCAATAAAAAGAATTCCTGTTGAAAGTAAACTTCTCACCATTACTTTATAATAGCCAATTTTATCCGTTAGTTTACCACCAAGCCATGATCCACAAACAGAACCTAACCCGAAAGCAGACATAACCCAACCACCTTGTGCAAATGACAATTTTAAATCTGTTGTAAGGTATAATGACAAAAACGGAATGACCATAGTACCAGCACGATTGATTAAGGTAATCAATGCCAGCCACCAAATTTCTGGAGACAGACCACGAAAGGTATTTATGTAGCTGTTGTAAAGTTTTTTCATGTTAATAGTAATAGATTTATAAACTAAAAAATCCGACGCAATGGTCGGACTTTCATATAATGGTTATGGTAATTTAAAATTATTCACATACATATAGCGTCCAACTCATCAAGGATGAGATACAAGGTTTTCTGTAAATAGTGACTCTTTTTTGCATGATTCTATATTAAATAGATTATCAAATCTAAACAAAATATGAATAAGTTGTACTTTTGAATTCAAAATAAATAATTCTTATGAAATTTATATGTAGTTTCCTGTTTCTTATTGCTTTAACAAGTTGCGGTCAAAATAAAGAACCTTTATTGGGTGAAACAGATTGGCAGCGCGAGCAAAATGCCGATTTTAAAGATGCCAGTAAATCGCCATTAAAAGCAAAAGACCGTAAGAATTTTAAAACATTGGATTTCTTCCCTGCAGATTCTTCTGCAATAGTGAAAGCTACATTAAAACGTACACCTGATTCCGATTGGTTTTTAATGCAAACCACAACCGATCGAGTTTCTAATGAGCGCGTTTATGGTATTGTAACATTCGAATTTCTAGGAAAAACGTTTGAATTAGCAGTTTATCAAGGTCAAGATTTAATGGCTAAAGCTGGATTTGAAGATTATTTGTTTTTACCGTTTATGGATAATACAAACGGCGAAACAACTTATGGTGGTGGACGTTATTTGGACTTACGTATTCCGGAAGGAGATACTTTAATCATTGATTTTAATAAAGCTTATAATCCGTATTGTGCATATAATGTAAAGTATTCCTGTCCTATTGTTCCTAGAACTAATTATTTAGATATTAAGGTTCAAGCAGGAGTAATGGCTTTTAGTAAAAAATAAAGCGCCTAACAATTTTGCTAGACGCTTTATGGTACTACTAATTTAAACTTAATTTTTAATAATACGTTTGGATATACTTCCTGTTTCTGTCGTTATTTGAAGTAAATACACACCTTGTTGCAAGTTAGAAATCTCTATTTTTTCAAGATGATTCTGTATTTGTTTGGCCACTTTTCCATTCATATCAATTAACATAACTGATTTTATTTGAATGCTATTTGGTGTTTTAATATACACATAATCTGTTGCTGGATTTGGGTATATCTTTATTTCTGAAAGTATTTCAGAGTTTGTACCTAAAGTGCCTTCAACTTCAAAGAAATCTCTATCATATATAGACCATGTTCCATCAGCATTTTGAACGCGAATGTGCAAATAATGATCGCCTTGTGCCAAACTTGTAGTTGTAGGTACGGTAAAGTTTTCATCCAATACATCACCTGAAACAGATACTGCAGTTGCTAAACCAACTCCAGGATCCACATCTATATAATATTCGGCGGCTACAATGGACGCTGAATTAGTTTCAGGAATGTCTGACACTCTAAATGTTTTTGTGTCATAAAAACTCCAGCGATTTGCACTGTTTTTTACACGCATAAATAAACGGTGTGTGCCTATTGTTAAGCTGGATGTTGGAATAATTAAATCTTCATTTAAAGAAGCCACATCATTAACATCAATATTTACGCCATTTCCAATGCCAGGATCTGTATTGAAAAAGTATTCAGCTTCAACAATATCACTGGTGTTGGTGTCTGGAATATCAGAAACTCTAAAAGTTTTATTCGCATACAAGCTCCAACGATTATCGTTGTTTTTAACACGAATAAACATCCGATGTGTTCCAATAGATAATCCTAAAGTTGGAATACTGAAATTTTCATCTAATGAAGCTACATCAACCACATCAATACTCGTCCCGTTTCCTAAACCAGGATCAGTATCGAAAAAGTATTCTGCTTCCACAATATCGGCAGTATTAGTAACAGGTACATCTGATTTTCGGAATGTTTTGTATGTATACATGCTCCATTCATCATTATCATTTCTTACGCGTAAAAATAATCTATGTGTTCCTACTGGTAATGCTCCAGTTCCAATATTAAGATTTCTATTTAAAACATCCGCATTAACACTATTAATAGTTATTCCATTTCCAATTCCAGGGTCTGTGTTAAAGAAATATTCTGCGCTAGTAATATTAACTGTGTTTATATTTGGAACATCTGATATTCTGAAAGTTTTATAAGCATACATGCTAGATGAACCATCTACATTTACAACTCTCATAAATAACCGATGTGTTCCGATAGCTAAACCCGTTGTTGGAATGTTAAAGTTTTGATCTAACAATTCTTCATCTGGATCTATGTCTACAAGTATGCCATTTCCAATACCAGGATCGGTATCAAAGAAATATTCCATACTGGCAATATCCGATTGCGCTAACGATACACCAACACAAAAGCAGCCTATTAAAAAGGTATATAAAGCTTTCATAATTTTGGGTGTTTTAGTTAGTTTTATTAGCATTTGCTTTTAAATTCACATTTAAAGTTGAGCCAGCAGGAACCATGTTATTAAGAATACTCATGGCGGTTAAATACGGTAGCTCAGTTGGATAGCCTCTCATATCAAAATCATAAAAGCCATTGTAAATACCTACATCGTTACCATCTGTTCCTGCATTGTTTCCAGCAGAACTGTTACCTAAATTATAGTTATTTTCAACTGCCCAATATGGATTATTAGCTGGAATGTTTGCGAAAAATGGATTTTGGTTGTCTAAATTCCCAGTTCCATTTAATGCTGTAATGGTTGGTGTTCCATAATGATAAGTTAAAGAGTTATTGTGGATAATTGGGTTTCCTCCATTTTGATCAACCACATTTAAAGCGTTATTTGTAAATAACCAAATATTGTTTTGACATACTAAATTGGTAGGACTAAAGAAAATAACATAGCCTACAAGAGCTTGGTCTGAAATAATGATGTTATTATTAAATATGGTTGTATCATTAAAATATTGAAAGGCGTTAGACCCTATATTTTGAATCAGATTATTAGTAATGGTTATGTTAGTACTATTTAAAGGATTTGAACTCAAAACAATAAGATTTCTAATAACGTTCCCTCTGTATGTAATGTTAGCATTTCCAGTTGATGATGCATAAGCACCTGAAGCTATCCAACAATCTTCAACTAATAAGTTTGTAACATTGCTTGACGGAGAAACAGTACCATTGATGTCCAAACCTGCAATTTTTACGTTACTAGCGGTAATTGTTATATTTCCAGTAGTTGAAGCTTCTCCATTATTTAGTTCTGGTGCATGACCCATACCTAAAACAGTTACAGATTTGTTTATTGTCATAACACCATATGAACCACTTGACGGCTGAATAAGGATTGTGTCGCCATTGGATGCTCCAGCTATTGCTGAAGCAAAAGTTGTGTAGACATGTGAAGGCGAATCGTCTATAAATACATTTCGATCTACAATTAATGTGTTTTGTGCATTTGTAAAGCTTACTACAAGTAAGGCAATACCTAAAATAAGTTTTTTCATGATAATTAGGTTATATTGATTAATGGTTCAAAAATCCTAATTATTTACAAGCCAAAACATACGTAAAATGTCGTATATTTTTTTCGTCCAAAAATTTAAGACATGCTGGTTTTTATACTATTCGTCTGAATGAAATAAGAAAAAATAATGATTTGTTGGTTTTGAAGTTTCAAATTTTAAAACGTTATTTTTATTTCACTAGAAAAATTCCCAAGAAAACTGCTAGAAATCCTAATGCAAAACTAGCAATGGTATACATGGCAAAACTCATGAAATCACCAGATTTTAAAAACACATGATTTTCGTAGGCGAAAGCCGAAAAGGTTGTAAACCCGCCACAAAATCCTGTTGCTAATAAAGCAATATGGTTTTCTGATAACGAATTGTTTTTAGCAGCTAAACCTAAAATTACACCAATAATAAGACTCCCTAAAATGTTGGAGATAAAAGTCCCATAAGGAATGCCAGATTCCGGATTATTAAAAAACCTGCCAACTATAAAACGTAATGCACTTCCAAAACCACCACCAATAAATACCAACAGGATTTGTTTCATTTTAATCTAGTTAATCGCAATATAAATTTCAGTAATCCAGTTAGCTGGATTTGGTTTATTACTAGGTTCTGTTAAATAAACCTCCAACAAAGGTCCTGTTTCTGTAGCTTCTAAATTGTATTGTCCAATATATTTATTGGTCGTATCCCAAGCTTCTTTCAGATTGGTGTAATTTCCTTTAAGCGTTGTTTTTACTGCTTTAAAAGGTTCAAAATAACCTGTTAATATATCGCTTTTTGTTGTAGTTACTTCTGTGGTTGTAGGTATGCAACATGAAAATAATACGGCATTATTAGCTTCGTCCCATTTATGATAATTTATATAGGGAGCTCCAGCCATAGCAACATTATTTTTTAGTGCATAGCTTTTAACACGCGGCATTATTTTATTAATGGTTGTTTGTAAATCTGATATTTTGCTAGATGTGGTACTGTAAATATAATATCCACCACCATGTTGCGCAATACCGTCTACTTTTATTGAATATACTGCCATAGCAGAAATAACTATCGTTTCTAATTTTTCTAATCCACGCTCTAAATCGGGACTCCAAATTTTTTCATGACCGCCATTCAGAAGCGCATATCCTTTTTCATAAAAAGATAAACTAAATGAAGTTATACTACAAGTCACTTCTGTTTCAGAAGCACTATTCTGTTTAAATTCCCAATGAACTTGAACTGGTGACATGTTTGCAAACTGTCTTTCTTGATCAATAGATTGAAACGGAATAGTTTCTAAAGTTTTTAGGTAGCCTATTCTATCATTTTCTTCCCAACTTAAAGCACCGCCTGAGCCTAATGTGGAATCGGTTATAACAATTTTTGTTTCCGAAGGGTTTTCAAACAAAGGCGACCAAGATTCCCATTTATTTAAATCGACTACATGGTTATAGATAACTTGAGAAGGTGCTGCAATTGTTCGTGTACGAGTAACTGTAAAATCATTAGGCTGCACAGCTATATATATAGAGGCTCCAATAATTATTATGAGCAAAAGAAACAGTAAATACTTAATTGTTTTCATGTGCAACTTGGTTATTAATCAAAGATAAACAATTTTATGCGTTAATAAATAATGTTGCTTTTTTGAATGACAAAAACAACATTGCAAATGAAATTAAAACTGATTATTGATTGGTTGTTATGTGGCTTTTGTAAGAGAAAGAGGTAATGGAAGCAATTATTTATTTCTTTTTCAAAAACAATATGTTAGAAGTCATTGTAAAATGACAAATCGTAATTGTTTTTGTTTAGGTTGTTTAAGTTTAAAATAGACGTTTGGGAATTACAACTAGTATTTTACTGAAACAACCATTTAATAGAAACAATAAACATTATAAAGCAAATAAATGCAACAAGAACCCAGAATGTACCTTTATAGTGTTTTCTATGAAGTGCTAGGTCGCGCCTGTAGGTGTAAATTAAAACTAAAATAAAAGCGACTGCAAATAAGCCACCGAATACTAATTGTCCTGTACTAAACATTGCCTGTTTTTTTGCAAATTTAATAAAACTAACCCATTCCTAAATTTTAATTCAAATGAATTATTCTGGAAATGGCTTTTAAATCAGATGTTCTATTTTTTAATGAAATGCTTTATGGAATTACTAAAAAAATGAAATACATCATCATATTTCTATGATAAAGTTTAGATGAACAATCAATTCTTAAAAAATTTAAAAAATAGCTATTCATTTTTATAAAACATATCCTTAATTTTAGGCATTAAATCAAAATTTTCGCTTAAGTGGAAATGAAAATATAATCTCATGAAAAATAAAATAGAAGCCGTAAAAGCATTTCACACTGCATTTAAAATTGGTCATCGTGAAACACCTTTAGCCGATTTAGGTACAGATAAAAATATGTTACGTTATAAACTTATGCGTGAAGAAAACGAGGAGTATTTAGAAGCAGTAACTAATAATGATTTGGTAGAGGTAGCTGATGCTTTAGGAGATATGCTTTATATTTTATGTGGAACCATTATTGAACATGGATTACAGCATAAAATTGAAGACGTTTTTAACGAAATTCAAAGAAGCAACATGAGTAAGTTAGGAGAAGATGGTGAACCTATCTATAGAGAAGATGGCAAAGTATTAAAAGGTCCAAATTATTTTAAGCCGAATATTAAGACACTATTAGAAAGTTAAAAACCTCCATTTTATTGGAGGTTTAGTGAAATGTTTAAAGATGTAGTATTTATTTTTTAATGAGTTTTTTAATTTGTGTTTTGTTTCCAAGTTTAAAATGCATCAAATAAATTCCACTTTGGAAATCAGATATATCAAGTTTGGTATTCGAGTTGCTTATTTGTGACTGATAAATTCTTTTTCCAAGCATATCATAAATTGTCATACTAGCTTTTACATCGGTTTCAGGTAATGATATATGAATATAAGAATCAGCTGGATTAGGATACAGGTTTACAAAAGTGTTTAAATTAGTATCAACAACAGTTAAGGTACCACCAACATCCACAGTTATACCAGACCTAGTAATAATAAATCCAGGGACATCAATATTTGTTATTTCGCAAGAATAAATACCACTATCAGTACCTTGTGCGTTAACAATTGTATGCGTAGAGGTATTTGCACCACTTATTATAACATCGTCTTTAAGCCACTGGTAGCTATTTCCAGACATTCTAATTGCACTATGTCTATTTGTTCCGGGAACATCTGTTAGTGTTAATATAATATCTTCCCCAAAATCGGATTCAACTTCTTCAGGAGGATCAACAGTATATTGAGGGTTGAAAACAAAGTCTGGAATATTGGCTTGATAGGTAGCAAACTCATCTGCTATATCTTCAAATTGAAAGAAATTGTTTTCTAAATGAAGTAATTCAAGCGGTAAAGCTGTTAAATCAGGAAAATCACCACTATAGGAGCTACTTGTCCATTGGTTTGGGTTGGCTTCTGTACCAACCGCTCCGTTTAAATAGAGGATTCGTAAGCTTACAAGATTTTGAAAAGAAGCAGGTATAGTTCCTGTTAATCCATTTTGATTTAGCCATAGGATTTCTAGATTTACCAGATTTCCTATTTCATCAGGAATAGATCCCGTAAAACTGTTAGGAGCTAAATCCAATTCAACTAAATTGGTTAAGTTGCCTATTTCTGCAGGAATATCTCCTGTTAACTGATTACTAAAAAGTAAAAGATTTGTAAGTTCAGGAAAGTTACCAATTTCTGCTGGTATGTTACCAGCTAAATTATTACTTCCCAAACGTATCTCTGAAACGTGACCAACACCACCAATATTAATAGTTCTGATACCTTCCCAGTCTCCCACAAGTTCAGCGCTGTTCCAATTATTATTGCGTGTCCAATTGTCTCCATTAGTAGCATTATAAAGTGCTATTAGTGCATCTCTTTCATTTGCAGGAACAGGTAATACTGGTGTGGATTCAAAAGTAATGTTTGATGAGGCATTAGCTGCGCTACGATGAATAAGTATATAATAATTTGTTCCTTGTACTAAATCTAAATAATTACTAGTGCTAAATGCGCAAGGAGTTACAATATTCAATCCAGATTCGTCCGTTACGTTTAAATTCGGAGCAGTGAAAATTAAAACAAATGATGTTCCTACTGGATCGCTATTGGTATCTTCAATAATAACTTCAAATTGCGAGGACTGCGTTGCTGTAAATTTGTAATAAACAGCTTTATAATTACCAACGGGACAACCAGAAGGATCATTTATACCACTAGCTGTTGCTAAATCCAATCTCAAATTACTGTCTGTATAAGGAAATGAATTAATAAGGGTTGCGTTTTCAATAAGGTTATTTGTTGGAATTTGACCAAAAGATACTTGAGAAGTAATTAACCCTATTGTTAATAGTAGTAGAAGTCGTTTCATGATTTAAAGTATTGATTAATAGCGATAGTAAAACTATAAGGAATATATGTGCTTTACAATACTCAAATTGAGTACATATAATTACTTGTTTAAAATTAAAATCATGATTTTTAGAATTTTATGGTTTAATTGCGTTGTGTCATATTTTTGAATTATAATTTATAGATTAATGGTTTTCTAAATTTACAGGAACTTTGATCATAAAAAAATCCCCAGAAATGGGGATTTTTAATAGTGTATTTAATTGGTTATTAAACCTCAAAACGCCATCCATGTTTGTCTTCAGATAGGTTATGTTGAATGTCCATTAATTTCTTTTTAAATTTTGTAGCATAGGCATCTTTCATATCTGGTAATTCAAATACTTCTTCAGCATGTTCAAAGGCTGAAATCGGACTTATAACAGCTGCGGTTCCTGTTCCAAAAATTTCTTTTAAACTACCATTTCTAGCCGCCTCTTTAATTTCGCTAACAGTAACGCGTCTAACGTCTACCGGAACATTATTATCTTGTGCCAATTGAATGATACTTTTTCTAGTAATACCATCCAAAATACGATCGCTTGTTGGCGCTGTTACCAAAGTATCATTAATTCTAAAAAAGATATTCATAGTACCAGCTTCTTCTAGATATTCATGCGTACTAGCATCGGTCCAGATAATTTGCTGATAGCCTTTCTTTTGTGCTAAACTCGTTGGATAAAATTGCGCAGCATAATTTCCGGCAGCTTTAGCAAAACCTACACCACCATCTGCAGAACGGCTATATTTTTCAGCAAATAAAACACGTACTTTATTTGTATAATAAGCTTTTGCTGGCGAACAAATAATCATAAAACGATACGCTTGAGCTGGAGCAGCAGAAATAGCTGGCTCAAAAGCAAAAACAAATGGTCTAACATATAATGAGTTTCCAAGACCAGGTTTAATCCAATCTTTATCCATTTCCATTAAAGTGGTTAAACCTTTCATGAAATAGTCTTTAGGAAATTCAGGTATAGCTAATCGTGCAGCTGATATATTTATGCGTTTATGGTTATCCTCCGGACGGAACAAAAAAGCATTTCCGTTATCATCTTTATAAGCTTTCATGCCTTCAAAAACAGCTTGTCCATAATGGAAAACTCTGGCAGAAGGCTCGATAGTCATGGGTTGATATGGAACTATTTTAGGCTGTTGCCAAGCACCATCTACAAAATCACAGTAAAACATATGATCTGTAAACTTGCGACCAAAATCAATATTGTCAAAATCAACATCATTGATTTTAGTTTTTTCTATACGCACTATATCGATTTCGCTATATTTTTGATCCGTCATTTTATCTTCATATTTTGGTTTTGCGAAATTACTCAATTTTAGCCGTATAAAAAACTTAAAATTAACTTAAAAAAAACGTATATTTGGCCTTTAAATTTATAAAAACAACTAATAATGAAAAATATAATTATCGCAGTATGCTTGGTGTTTGTAGCCATTTCTTGCAAGAATAACGAACAAACAACAACGGTTGTTGAAACAGAGGTTAAGGAGATTGCTTATGTGTCTTTTGGTGATGAAATACAAGCAGAAAACGCCTTGAGTTCGTCAGAGATTAGTGAAAAATATCAAACCATGAAAGCTGGTGACACCTTACAAACTAAAGTATTGGCAAAAGTAAATAGCGTTTGCCAGGCAAAAGGATGTTGGATGCGTTTAGGGTTAGATAACGATCAAGAAGTGATGGTTAAATTTAAAGACTACGGTTTTTTTATGCCTAAAAATATTGCAGATAAAGATGTTATAATAAATGGTAAAGCGTATGTAACGGAAGTCTCTGTTGATGAACAACGTCATTATGCAGAAGACGCTGGTAAAACTGAAGAAGAAATTGCTGCCATTACTGAACCAAAACGTACCTTATCATTTGAAGCAGATGGTGTATTGTTAATTGAAGAATAATGAAACTATTTTTAAGCGGTATCAGTATTCTTTTTTTACTTGCTAGTTGCAATAACGCAGACCAAAAAGCAATTCCTGAAAAATTAGAAAAACAGGAAATTGTTTATGATATGTATGAGCCGTCAGAAATGGCAAATCTTATGAATCAAATGTATGCTTATAACTTAAATGTTAAACATGCAATTGTTTCAGGAAAGGGTATTCAAGAATTTCCATTAGACTTTTTAAAAATTCATACAGCCGAACTTTCTGACTTTAAAAAACGCAATCAAACTTTTGAGAGTTTTTCAAAGCTGTTTATTCAGGCTGAAAAAGAATTGTATAATCCAGATTCAGATATGTCAGAAACTGATAGGTTTAATAATGTGGTAAATGTATGTATTTCTTGCCACCAAACAGAATGTACTGGGCCAATTCCGCGTATTAAAAAGCTATTAATTAAATAGTCTTGAAACGCCATATAATAACCACAGCCGATGGTTCTAAAACCATCCAGATTGAAGATTGGAATGAGCAATACCATTCCGTTCATGGTGCCATTCAAGAAGCAAATCATGTGTTTATAAAAACAGGTTTTGATCTTGTTATTGCCAATTTAAATCTAAAAAAATTATCGATACTAGAAATCGGTTTTGGAACTGGATTAAATGCCATTATTACATTATTAAAAGCTGAAAAAGAACAGATTCATATTAACTATGTTGGAGTGGAAGCCTATCCTGTTTTGCCTTCTGAAATTAGCCAATTAAATTACGCTGAACTATTGGCAGCTGATTTAGTTGCTAATCAATTTAAAGCCATTCATACGGCTTCTTGGGAAATAAAAACACCTATTTCAGACTTCTTTAAATTAACAAAACAAGAGAAGAAATTTCAGGATATTAACAATTTAAATGAGTTTCATCTTATTTATTTTGATGCTTTTGGAGCTCGTGTTCAACCAGAATTGTGGACGGAAGCAATTTTTCAAAAAATGTTTAATGCATTAAAACCTAACGGTGTTTTGGTTACCTATGCTGCAAAAGGCAGTGTGCGTCGTGCCATGCAAGCAGCTGGTTTTATAGTTGAACGACTTCCTGGACCTCCTGGCAAACGTGAAATGTTAAGAGCCACTAAAAGGCCCGCAATATTCAACGAAACAAATTGAGTTACATGTTAAGAGCCACTAA
>TARA_R110002012_G_scaffold54189_15_pt1 | contig 18842 bp, 16 predicted proteins | sample TARA_R110002012 | Tara Oceans TARA_R110002012 (sample SAMEA4396515) | marine metagenome | biome: Westerlies Biome; feature: [DCM] deep chlorophyll maximum layer (ENVO:01000326); material: water (ENVO:00002006), including particulate matter (ENVO:01000060) such as... | depth 40 m
AACAGCTAAATCTGGATAATAGACAATATAGGCCCTGTCCATATCTTTTAATGCCGCATCATAGGTCTCGGGATTTTCCCAATTAAAAGCAGGAGAAGTATTTCTACCCACAATACGTACATTGTGTCCTTCTTGAATTAAGTTTTCTGCCACTCGGCGGCCTGTTTTTCCGGTGCCTCCGATAACTAAAATGTTTTGTTTCATGATATTTGTTTTTTAAATAGTTTGATTTTGTTTCTTAGCACCTGTTTTGATATACCAATACATGACTGTAATTGCTAAAATTTCGAAACCAATAAGCCAGAACCCTAAGTCTGTAAAAAATTGATAATAGGAACCGCCATTGGGGATTATAAAAACAGGAACCGTAATCAAGGCATCTAAAGCTGTTGCGGTTAGAAAGAAAGTTTGGCCTACCCAATACCCATGTGTCTTCGCATCTTTTTTGTAATACTGTTTTGCTCCAAACCAGACCGATGGTATCACGGCAGTAAAAAGCAGCATATTGGCTTGTTGTTGTACATCTTCTAAAATCGAGATATAAAAAGAGAGATTGTAAACACTAACTCCTACAATCCAGATTAAAATACCTATTCCAATAGCTCTTAAGTAATTCATGACTGTTCGTTTTTTGATTGTTATTTTTTGATTTGTGTAAAGATCGTTATCACTGCAAGTAAAAAGGATCCTATGGCGCAAAATGTACGGATGACATGTAACCGGTTCCACTGGGTTTCGTAGTAGCTCCTAAACGTTTTGAGTTTTTCCAAACCAAGTGCGGAGAGTTCCATGGCCTCCAACTCGTTGTTCAAAGGAACATTCCCCATACCTGTTACCCCTAGGGTACCAAAAAGATATAGTAAGGATGACGCCAGCAGTAAGCCAAAAGCCAGCTTATCCGTTCGAATATGATAGCTGGTAGCTGCTCCCAGAGCGACAATACTTCCAAAGAAAACAATGAAAAATAAGGGGTTGAGTATGGCCCTGTTGATAGATTGCATAGTCTCTAGATAAGACTGATCCGATATTTTCAGGGTCCCAGGGATTACCGATACCGACCAGGCATAAAATAAACCCGCCGATAACCCGGTCAATGCGACCGAAGCAAATAAGGATACTGTTTTAATAGAAACATCCATGATACACCTGTTTTTGATTTCTGGTGTAAAATTGGGATGATTAGGTCTGCCATGCTTGACCCTTTTTGCCAATCTTTTGACATTTTAGGCCAAACAGGCTGTTTTACTGTTGGTTACGAAATTCGATAGGTGTTTGATCCGTCCATCTTCTAAAAGCCCGGTTAAATGCGCTCTGCTCGGAAAAGCCAGTTTCAAAGGCGATTTCGGCAATACTTCGTGAGGTGTTTTTTAATAGGTCTATGGCAATACTTTCCTGTGCTTTTTGAATTAAATCCCTAAAGGACACCCCATTTTCCGCAAGTCGACGGGCCAAGGTCCTATTGCTCATCCCCATAAGACCAGCAATATGATGGATACTTGGGATACCACTGGGGAGGGCATCAATTATCAAATTTTCACAATCCCTTGCAATTCTATTGGCACTGATTTCCATCCCTTTGGTCTCTTCTTCCACACGCTGCACCAAAAAGTGGTTGATGCTCTCATCAGCCTTTGCAGTTCGCATTTCCAGATCAGCCGTAGTGTAAGTAATCGAGTAATCCTGCTGGTTGAAATGTATGGGACAATTAAATGCGCTCTCGTAACTGCTGATATCCGAGGGGGCACTATGCTTAAAACTAACTTGGACAGGAGAAATATTGGACTCCGTCATGGCTCGAAGCACCACAACCGTTGCCGAAAGAGTGGCTTCGTTGGACAATTCCAACCCTCTTCGATGTGGTTCCCTTAATAGATGTATCACAGAAAAGGGATTTCCCTTCTCCACCTTAAAAACATAGGTATTGGAAAGCATCTTAAAATAGCGCTCGGACCGTTCAAAAATTTCCCCAACATAAGAACAAGTCCGCCAAGAAAGACCCAAAACCCCATAATCCTCAATTTTCATTTGCTGCCCTACTCTTACGGAAAAACCAGGGCCCAACATATCGTCCAAGCGTTCGTGGAGCTCAAAGAATTCCTCGGCCGGAACCGCTTTCAAACAATTTAGATCTTTGTAGGGTGTTTTTAACGAATTGAAATACGCCATATCCATACCCTCTTTTAGGGCACAATCCATCATTTTACGATATAGGCTTACAGCAGTGTATTTCATGAAAGTCGAGATTTTGAAAGTCAAGTCGTTTTATGTGACAATCATTGCCGAGCCTTTCCAAACGAATGCTTGCCCGAAAATACCCTCCACATAATCTCTATGAAAATCAAAAAAAGCTTCTGTAGCCCAAGATAAGCATCTTTGGGATTATAATGCGGTAATGGTGGCGTGACTGAGAATTAGGGTCCAATACTTTTATATCTATAGGTGCAGCCCTCTATGCAGACTACCCTTGTAGAGGTAAGCAGCATATACTCTTTTCAAAACTTATAAGATAGGTGATTGGGCCATTATCGTTTTCCAGACACTACCAGTGGCAACAAAATAAAAATTTCCCGAAGCATGGCTGTTCCTGTAACGGAGTTTAAACAACCTGGCCTGGTCAATAGTAAGCTATTGTAAGGCCTCAACGTCCTGTGCTAAGGTTGCCATGCTTCAAACGGAAATTATGGTTCTATATATACCAAAGTGCAACCTCATCTTTGATGCGTTCCCATTGGCTACTCAATTGGGACGCAATTCCACAAAATTTGTGCTCTAGTAAATATAAAACCTTCTATTGTTCACCTGTAACAATTCCTTTATGCTGCTTTTTAATATAAGAGGTACATTCCTCGAAAGTTTCAAATATTTGATCCTCGGGAATCAGGGAAGGAATCAATTCAACCCGCTCCATCATATATTTTGGTTGTTGCAAAACATGAACAAAAAGTACCTTGACACCTGCCTTTTTAAGGTCTATCAAAACATCTTCAAGGGTGTAAAGCCCCGATTGGTCCAGATATTGCATACGATCCATTCTAATTACTACCGTTGAAGCCGTTTTAGGAATTTGCTTGGCCAATTGTTGGAACTCACTGGTAACCCCAAAAAACAATGGCCCCTTTAAATGCTTGATGAATACCTCTTTTTTTAGATCTTCTGGAAAATTGACCTCATCTGCCCATCCTTTTTCCTCTTCCAAGGTTTTAACATCCGATCGTTCGGCAGTAAGGTCTCCCATTTTTTTCATGAACATGAGGGAAGCAATTACCAACCCAATGCCTACGGCATAGACCAAGTTCCATGTAGAGGACAGCACCAAAACCACGAACATGATCACTACTTCGGAACTTATCTTGAAAGGTCCAAACTTGGTATCCCTGGGCAAATGAGGTATAGCTTTCAATCCTTTGTAATCAATTACACCGATACCTACGGTGACCAAAATACCGGCAAGTACTGCTGCGGGAATTTTGGATGCAATTGGTCCCAAGACCAACAATACGATCAGCAAAAGTATCCCTGCGACCATTCCCGACAACCTCGTTTTTCCACCTGCATTTATATTGACCACTGTACGAATAGTTGCTCCTGCACCGGGCAACCCTCCAAAAATAGCGGCAATACTGTTTCCTATTCCCTGTCCCATCAATTCTTTATTGGGTTTATGCTGGGTCTTTGTCATATTATCGGCAACCACGGATGTCAATAAGGAATCAATGGCTCCTAATAGTGCCAAGGTAAAGGCGGTAAAAATATAGGGGGTAAGGGATGATAGCTCAAATTCAGTGTAAATATCCAAGTTGGGTACTGGAAAACCACTCGGTATTTGTTGAATGGGCCTGTAATCAAGTCCAAATCCGTAGGCTGCCCCAGATACTGCCAATAGGGCGACCAAAGCACTTGGAATGGCAGTGGTAATCCTTTTAAAGCCATAAATTATTATGATGGTGGCCAGGGCAAGGGCAAGTTCCAACCAGTCAATGTGCTGGATCGCCCTTGGAATAACCTTAAAAGTTCCTATGACTCCCGAAGCATCTTTATTGGCCAATGTTTGGGCCTCTTTTAAAATATTCTCTTCCGACACCTCTCCTGCCCGGTCAATGGTTTCCCGAAAATCCTCAAGGACCAAAATTCCTTCTTCTGATTCTTCTTCAAGAATATTTTTTAGGATTACCTCCTCGGCCCTTGGTCTAAATTGATTTACATAGTCCGAATCTTCTTTTGGGTAATATCCAACCGAAGGCAGTATTTGGGTTATAAGAATGATAACTCCAATGGCCGTCATAAATCCAGAAACTACGGGATACGGGATATACCTTATATATTTTCCAACACCTATAAGGCCCAATATAATTTGTAGGAGCCCTGCCAAAAGGAATACCAACAATATGGCCGGCAATGCCTTCTCGAGGTCACCATCGTTAATGGCTACGATACTTGCCACAACAACCATACTCACTGCCGTCATAGGCGCCGTAGGCCCTGAGATTTGGGTGTTGGTACCACCAAACAAGGCAGCAAAAAAACTAATGAATATGGCGCCATATAAGCCCGCACTTGGCCCCATACCTGAACTAACACCAAAAGCCAAAGCTAAGGGCAAGGCAACAATGCCAGCAGTAATGCCTCCAAATAAATCTCCTTTAAAATTTGAAAAAAAATTCTTCATAAATGATTTAATTGTTTTTTTAGATTCACATATCAGTGGTGGATATCCTTACAACCTATAACAAAAACCAGTAAATACAAAAATTGGCCATTACTTTAGGTGATAGCATTCAAGTAGTTTATAAAGCCTATTAGATAATTACCATACATTGAAAATCAATTGACTTTCAAACTTATGCAAAGTTTTTTATCCTGCATTTTGACAAAACTTATATCGCTACTGATCAGGGTTTGTTTTTAAGGTTTTCCATTGGGATCAAATATTGTAATTCCTCGTTGATCAATTCCATGCTTTCGGTCCAATTGGTTATTTCCAACTTATCCTTCTTACTTATTATCTGACTTACAGATTCATGAAGGTATGGTCTGCCAACTGATTTCAAAACACCATATTATATTTATGGGTTGATTTTCTTGTTCAATTTGATCAATTGTTAATTTCCAGTTTCCCGAAGGAAACATCCATATCCCATAGTCTCAGTTTTAAAAAGTTTTGGTTTACAACCCCATTTCATTTGGGACAAACCTTGAATTTTGATCCATTATGGAAATATTCCCCTTTGGACATAGGTTTCCTCGAGGCGCTCAATGGCAATAACAAAGGCTGCGGTTCGCATATCCATCTGTTGTGTCCTTGTTTTGTGCATAACCTTGTTGAACGATTCCCTCATCTTTCTCTCGAGTTTATCCAATACCTCTTCCAATTGCCATATCTCACCATTACGGTTTTGCAACCATTCAAAATAGCTTCCGATAACACCTCCAGAATTACAAAGGATATCCGGAATAATATCAATCCCTCTTTGCAGTAGAATCTCTTCTGCTTTTACGTCGGTAGGGCCATTGGCCCCTTCTGCTATCAAACTGGCCTTAATATGATGGGCATTGTCTACTGTAATCTGGTTGCCCAAGGCAGCAGGGATACAAATGTCACAGTCTAAACCAAAGAACTCAGTATTTTCTATAGGACTTGCCCCTGCAAAGCCCGAAATGCTTCCGTTATTGGCCTTTGCATAATCCAAGAGATCCTCTGGAGAAATGCCCCCATCGTTGTATATACTCCCGTAGGCATCTTGTACTGCCGTGAGAATTGCCCCTTCATTCTTAAGAAAGTAGGCTGCCCAATACCCTACGTTACCAAAGCCCTGCACAATGAATTTTTTATCCTTTAAGACTATATTATTGTGTTCAGCCCAAAACTTTATGGTTAAGAACACCCCATAACCGGTCGCTCGATCCCTTCCCGCGGAACCGCCTGCACCAATAGGTTTCCCAGTGACCACATGTAAGTTTTTTGAACGTTCATTGGGTGATTTGGTGGACATATAAGTATCTAAAATCCAGGCCATGGTCTGTGGGTTGGTATTCACATCTGGCGCAGGGATATCCAGTTCAGGTCCTATATTGTCACCAAGGGCATAGGTAAACCTCCTTGTGATTCGTTGCAGTTCATCCTGAGAATACTTTGTGGGGTCCAATTGTATTCCACCTTTGGCTCCTCCATAAGGCAAACCTGCCAATGAGGTCTTCCATGTCATCCACATGGCCAAGGCCCTCGCAGCGTCGATATCCACAGTAGGATGGTAACGCAGGCCACCTTTATAAGGCCCTAAGGAATTATTGTGCTGTACACGATAGCCAGTAAATATTTTTACTTCCCCATCATCCATGCGAACGGGAAAATGAACAATGAATTCATTATTGGTGACCTCAAGAATCTTTCTTATGTTCTTGTTCAAGTCTATGATGTCCGCGGCATTGTTGAATTGACGCATCACATTGTCCAACATTCCCTGTTTTTTTTGCTTTTTCTTCGATGTTAACGTTGTTGTCATATTATAATTTTTAAGGGCGCTATATATATCTTCTTCTTATTTTTTTGGATCATTTCATCCGATATTACCACAATCGAGTCGGGGTTTCCTTTCAATTAGTTATAGTATTCATTGCATAGGCTGCTGTATGTGTTCTATCATTGCTCAAAGAGCAATACGAACTATGCATAAGTTGAGCATAAACTGGGTGCAAATTCATTAATGGGCTATTACTTTTCCGTTATTTTTATTTATTGCATGGGATACAAGGTTCTAATAGGTTGGAAAACCAAAATCAAAATGGACACGCCGATAATGATCATGAAACCAATTTCCAAGTTGGACAACATTATATTCACTGTCAGTGTTTTTTCAGAAAGCTGGGTCAGATGTCCGCTTTCTTCAATTTGAATTACCTCAAGGGCATCCAAGGTTTCTTTGGTTTTGTACATGTGGTTCAAAACCGTTGATTTGGATTCCTCTTGATCAATGTTGGACATATTGGCCAATTGATAGGACTCCAATTTGGAGAATTGTTCGCGCAAACGCTTAAGAAAATTAGCTTCTTCGCGAGTCAGTTCAGTCTTTTCAAAACCCTCCAACAACAGTACCGCCCTATCACCCACATCATTTTTTTCTATACTCCCAAGATTCAACACTTTCAATTCTTGTGCGTGAAGAAGATTTCTAAGTTGGTATATATAATCCTGTACAATTACACGATCATCGTGGATCGACGCGATTGATTTTTGAATTGTTGAAAATTGTCTTCGATCCATCAAATTAGCCCCTATTACCAATAAGAAAGCCATAGCGAGAACAAATCCGACCAGTATACGTTGTTTTAATGATAGTTTTGTCCCCATAACTTTATTTTAGTTCATCAGAATCAATTTGCAATTCTAGGTCAGCCAACAGCCATACATGGAACCTGGAATTGTTTGGCAAACTAAAGCGCAAAGGGTATGCCCAGAAAACAAAGAAAAGATTGATTACAACAAAATCACTGACTATCAAACACTTATAAAATAAAATAAAAAAGATGGAAATTATGGACCGGGGAAATTTTACCCGGCTGGTTAGAATCTGGCCAAATCAATTTGGCATAACCCGTAGTGTTTTTCGATTATCTTTAAAAAACGGCTCCATATTTTTGTAGAAATTTATCCACTAGTAAAGGAATATCAGGTATTAGTTCCCGAAGTGGACACAGGTTGATTTCTACTTTATATTCACTACAATATTATTACCATACATGGCATCCAATCCCATTTGCACACAAGCTGCGGCCATGGCACCTGTTTTAGCATTGGAAATGGGTAATGTATTGTTTACGATATTGTCCCTAAAATCAATCAAAGCCTGCCTGCTGGGGTCTTCATGGTCAAACTCCAATGGAATCCCCCTGCCTTGGTCCCAATTTAAGGTAGCCCCTGAAACACCATCGACCTCTCCGGTCTCTTTTTGGTAACTTCCCTCGGGATAGTACCAAGCCTTAACATAATCTAAAATATACGTTCCTTTATCCCCCATTACCTTGACCTTGTAATCGCCCATCGCGTTACTGGTAAGACAGGTAAATGATGCCCGTACCCCTTCGGGGTAGCTGTAGATCAGGTGTATATTGTCATAGGTTTCCCTACCGTCTTTCCAGTAATCGATGCCCCCTATGCCCATGACCTTTTCGGGCATGGTATCCATCACCCAATTGGCAAAATCCAACTGGTGCGAACAAAGTTCGGCCAAAAGACCACCTGAATATTCGCGATACATTCGCCAGTTGATCATGCGCTCCCATTTTGGGTCCGGTACAGGACGACGCCAATTACCATTTCGGTTCCATTGACACTCAAAGGCTGTTATCTTGCCAATTTTCCCGTTTTTGATTTCCTCCACGACATGCGAATATAAACGGGAGCTATGGTATTGGTGACCTGCTTGAAATATGTTATTGGATGCATCGACCGCCGCTACCAATTCCTTGATGCCCTCATATCCCTTTGCCATGGTCTTTTCTCCGTACACATGCTTTCCTGCCTGTAAAGCATCGACAACAATTTTAGAATGTGTACTGAACGGGGTCGCTACCAAAACGGCATCTACATCCTTGTCTTCCAACATTTTTTTGTAGTCAGAATATCCTTTTGCCTTGCCTTCTACTTTTGAAAGCCCCGAGCTAAGCCTAAAGGGAATGATGTCACAACAGGCGACCACCCGCATGTTGGGAATTTGGTTGATGAAAGGAATAAGTCCACCACCTCGGTCCCCTGTTCCAATGACCCCAATATTGATGGTTTCATTCGCACTTGATGTACCGTACCCTAGTACCGTTGGGGCATATAGCGCAGCGGAACCGGCCAAACTGCCTTTTACTATAAATTCACGTCGTTTCATGATTGCTTAAAGTTTGGGCTCCCATCCTTTTTCGTAATCCCTTTTCCAGCTTTGCATAGCTTTTTCACTATTCAAGACCTTACCTGTTTGGGTGTCAATCTGGACGGTATGCCCGGCATCGTGGGCCATATTTCCCAAATGGCAGAGCATGGTGGAAACGCTAGCATCCCTTATATCAGAATTTAGGGAATTATCTTTTCGGATAGCATTGAAGAAGTTGGACACATGATCCACATCCAGTCCTCCGATGCCTTGGGTATTGGTAGTGGCACTAAGTTCTTTCTCGAACTCGATTTTGATTGGATTACCGCCAAGATCGTACAGCTTGTAAAAATTTCGACTCAGCTCAATTACCCCTTTGCTTCCATAAATAGTGATTCCCCGTCCAGGTCGCTCCGGTTTCATAATACCGCGGCTGTGGGAGGTCCATGTAATGAATTTATCCCCTGGGAATGTATAGGTCACTTGTTGATTGTCTGGGAATTCCCAGTCATCATCATAAGTGTACTTTCCCCCAAATGCTGTTACTGTTTCGGGCAAGTCCACGCCAAGTGCCCAGCGGCAAATATCAATCTCGTGGGTACCGTTGTTATGGATTTCTCCCGTACCCCAATTACGGAACCAGTGCCAGTTATAAGGGTGGATGTTATCCCGATAGTTTTCACGAGGCGCAGGACCTTGCCACATATCCCAGTTTAAGGTCTGGGGCACCTCAATTGCCTTTCCGTTCCCAATGGAACCGCGGTTATTGGAATAGTAGGCCTCTCCTTTGAAAACGTCTCCGATCACACCTTTTTTTATGTCTTCCACTGCCGACATCGAAGTTTTGGCGGAGCGCTGTTGGTTGCCCATCTGAACTTTTTTTCCGTACTTCTTTTGAGCTGCAACCAACAGATCATTTTCATAAGGGTTATGGCTACAGGGCTTCTCCACATAAACGTGCTTACCTGCCTGTAGGCCCATAATGGCCATGGGAGCATGCCAATGTTCAGGTGTGGCAATAAAGATGGCATCCACGTCCTTATCCTCTAAAATCTTACGGAAATCCTTTTCTACCTTCGGTACATATCCTATGCGCTCTTGGCACCAGGCATTGTGTTCTTCCAGAATGGTATCGTCCACATCACAACTGTATAAGATCTTGGCGTTAATATCTTGGTGGATCGCCAATACATGTGCTTTGGCCCGGCTCCTTACACCGATTACCGCACAATTGATATGATCGTTGGCTCCCAGAATTCGGGCATTCGCCCAAGAAGGAAATACTGTAGCGCCCAAGGTAACAGCAGCGGTACCTGTAGTTGTTTTTTTTATGAAATCGCGTCTTGTAGTCATGGTTTACTGCTTTTTAATTGGTTTTATCTTGATGTTTTTAAAACTTACACGATCCCCATGATCCTGTAATAATATGTGGCCTCTATCCACTTCTCCAAAGTTGGGCCATTTTACATACTTGCTTTCGGAGACCAGTTTGCGATATGCTTCACTTTTTCGCTCGTATTCCAAAACTTTTGTACCATTCAGCCAATGCTCCACATGGTTGTCCTTTGAAATGATATGAGCCGTATTCCATTCCCCGATCGGGTTGATGGGCTTGTTCGTATCCGCTTGAATCAAATCGTACAAAGATGCCACCGTACGGCTGCCTTCATGGTTCCCTAATTTTGCATCCGGATGCCTTTCATCGTCCAAAATTTGATATTCCAATCCAATGGACGAGCCCGGTCCCTTGTTCAAATCAGTGTCCACATAATATTTGATACCGCTGTTGGCACCCTCCGTCAATTTGAAATCCACTTTTAGCTCAAAATCTTCATATAGCTCGGTTGTAACAATATCGCCACCGGCGGCCGATTCTTCACCACCAGAGGACAACACGGTCAATATACCATCCTTAATTTCCCATCCTTTATCCGGAAAATCATCCAATCGGGCACCGCGCCATCCCACGGTAGTTTCACCGTCCCATAACAATTGCCATCCATTTTTTTCCTCATCAACAGTAAGCTGGTTTTTGGTCACCACTGGGGCCAAGGGCATTTCTTTCCTATATTTTAAAAGACTGTCCGTCAATATTTTGACATTTTTCCAAGCTATCTCCGTTCCCGCTTTCTGATCTTTGCCAATGCTGTGTACTTGAAGCGCAATAAAGCCGCTTGCTGTTTTGTCATCTATCAAATGGGCCGCTGGCACCCCATTGATCCAGGTTTGGATCGTATCTGCGATCGCCTCGATGCGATAGTGGTTCCAATCATTTTGTTTGAAGGCTTTTTGGGCAGCTGGATTATTTTCCAAGCTAACGAGCCAACCTCTCCGACCTTCGTCATAGATTCCAGCGCTCCATGCCCTGTCCGATGGGTCTATCTCAATCTGATAGCCGTGCACCCTTCCATTTTGATAATACGGAAAGCTGTTGCTTCGTATTTGGATTCCCGAGTTCATGGTGGAGTCCACTTTATATTCCAGTTCCAAGATAAAATCGTCATACATCTTACCCGTTGTCAAAAAGGAATTGGGCGTATCATGCACCGTGGAACCCACAATCATGTCTTCCTTTACCGTATAATTGGCTTCACCGCCTTTTTGGTTCCATCCGTTGAGGGTCCCATCAAATAGGTCGACCCAAGGTGTATCGTCTTTAGGGGCATCTGCACATCCCCAACACAATAGCAATGTCAAGACTCCTAAGTTTAGTTTATTCATTTTATATGTCATTTAATTAAAATTATATTCTACAATTCGATTATAGACCAAAAAGACCTGGCAACCACAAGGTCAACTCTGGAATATACGTAATCAGAAAAAGTGCCAGTATCATGGCCGCGAACAACGGCAACAGGGGTCTTATCACTTTTTCGATGGATGTTTTTGCCACACCCACCCCGACAAAGAGTACCGAGCCCACTGGGGGTGTGCACAGTCCAATGCAAAGGTTCAAGATCATAATGATGCCAAAATGCACTGGGTCTATCCCCAATTTTGTAACAATGGGCAAAAATATCGGGGTAAAAATGAGGACGGCCGGGGTAATGTCCATGAAAATGCCCACCATCAACAATATTATGTTTATGATGAGCAGCAGCGCTATCTTATTATCAGTAATGGACAAAAGTCCCGAGCTGATGTCCTGCGGGATATGCTCAAAGGAAAGCGCCCACGACATGCTCATGGAGGCCGCTATCAACAGCATCACAACAGCGGTAGTGGCCGAGGCGTTTAAAAAGATGTTGGGCAGTTTTTTGAACGTTATCTGCTTATAGATAAAACCTAATACCAAACTATAGAGCACTGCAATTGCGGAAGCTTCGGTGGCGGTAAAAATGCCCGCCACAATGCCCCCAATGACCAAAACCAACAGGAACAGGCTTGGTACGGCATCAACAAACGTTTTAAAAACCTGTTTTAATGAGCTTCGTTGTCCTTTGCCGTAGCCTTTCTTCTTGGCCCAGAACATGGCTACCACCATCAAAAGCAACCCGGTAATCAAACCAGGAATATATCCTGCCAAGAAGAGTGCCGCAATGGACGCACCCCCACTTGCCAAGGAATATACGATTAAAACATTGCTCGGAGGAATTACCAATCCAGTGGTGGCAGAAGTAATATTGACCGATACGGAAAACCCCTTGTCATACCCTTCCTTTTCCATTTCAGGGCCTAGAATGCTGCCCATGGCAGATGCTGAGGCCATGGCCGATCCTGCAATGGCACCCATAAACATGGCCGAAATAATATTGATCAGAGCGAGTCCTCCCGGTAAAGCTCCGACCAAGGTTTTGGCAAAGGCTATCAATCGGTGGGCAATTCCCCCATGGTTCATCAATTCTCCGGACAATATAAAAAATGGAATGGCCAGTAGTGCAAAACTATCCAAACCTGTGGCCATTCGTTGGGATATGGTGGCGAATGCAGGCAGCATGGGCAAACTGACCAGTAGAGTCAACATAGACGAAATGGCTATGCTCCACGCTACAGGAGTGCCAATGGCCAAGAGACCGATAAAACTGATGATCAAAACAAATAAGGGTATATATTCCATAAGGCTTAATCCGTTATTATATCCACGACTTTATTGTACACCACAATCAACCCGCTCAAGGGAATCACGATATATACATACGCCAAGGGCAATCCCAATGCCGGCGAAAGCTGTTTGAGTTCATAGGTAGTGTACACCAACCATCCGCCACCTGTTACCATTGCCGCAAGACAAAACAGGATGATAAAACCGGACACCACTCTTTTCAACAATGCTTGATTTTTCGCATTTGCTCGCTTAGCGAGCACATCTATGGCCACATGACCGTTTTTTCCAGATACGTAGGCCGTTCCCAATAATCCCAACCAGATCATAAGGAAGCGGGCGAGTTCATCCGTAAAGGCACTTGGTTCCCCTATAACATATCTACTGAACACCTGCCAAAGTACGTTCAGGACCATCAAGCCCATCAGGACTACCAGCAAATGTGCCAAAATATTTTCCAATGTCCTTTTGAGTCCCATCAATTTGCCAATGATTTGATTTGTTGTATCATGCTGTTCAACTCTTCGTCCTCTTCGTATGTCCGGTACATTTCCCGTGTCATTTTGATAAACGGTTCCTTATCGGGATACGAAATCTTTACCCCTGCTTCCTGAACTTTTTCTAGTGCTTCGGCTTCCGATATGGCCCACAATTTCCGCTGATGGGCCAAAGATTTTTTTACTGCTTGTTGAACCCATCCCTGTTCCTGTTTCGAAAGAGTATCCCAAAATTGGGTGCCAACGATCAAAACGTCGGGGGAAAAGGTATGTTCGTCCAACGAATAATAAGGACATACCTCATAATGCTTGGAAAGGTAAAAACTGGGGGGATTGTTCTCCGCTCCGTCCACCACGCCCTGTTGCAGGGATGTATAGAGTTCTCCCCAAGAAATGGGCGTGGGCGAACCCCCAAGACTTTTGACCATATCTATAGCTGTAACGCTTTCCATTACCCTGATCTTGAGCCCTTTTAGGTCATCTGGGGCAGTTACAGGTGCTTGCTCGGAGTAAAAACTTCGAAACCCGGCATCGTAATAGCCTAGACCCTTCAATCGAAATTGTTCGGCATTGTCCAACAATGCTTGCCCAATAGGACCATCCAGCACCTCAAATGCGTGTTTCCGACTCTCAAAAAGATAGGGGAGCCCCAATATCCTTGTCTTCGGGGCAAAATTCTCCAAAGTGGCAACCGATACCTTGGTCATATCCAGACTGCCCAGTTGAATCAACTCCAGGATTTCACGTTCGGTGCCCAATTGTTGATTGGGATAGATCTCTACACGAAGTCTGCCCTTGGAAACACTGTCAAGATCTTCCCCCATTTTTACCATGGCCCTGTGTACGGAATGGTTGATATCCAAACCATGGGCCAACCTTATGGTCTTTGTGTTACTGGCCTCTTCACAACTAGTGGCAAAAAGCAAAGCACACAAGAAAAAAATGGTGGGAACGTGCTTCATTATTTTTCCCTTCTGATTGTTTCTATCAATTTTAAGGTCTCTGCTACTTTTTTCTGTAGCCCTTCAAAATCTTTACCTTCCAAAATATCCTTGGAAATCAATTTTGAACCCATTCCCACGCAGGTAACTCCAGCATCAAACCAAGCTTTGAGGTTTGATTTTTCTGTGCTTACCCCACCTGTCGGCATAATGCTTGTCCAAGGTTGGGGGCCCTTAATGGCCTTTACAAAACCTGGTCCATAGGTAGACCCCGGAAAGAGCTTGATCAATTCACAACCTAATTCTTCGGCTTTATTTATTTCGGTCAAAGAACCACAGCCCGGCGACCAAAGTACTTTTCTGCGATTACAGACTATGGCGATATCTTCCCTTAAAGATGGAGTTACCACAAAGTTTGCTCCCATTTGCATATACAAAGATGCTGCAGCCGCATCGGTAATGGATCCAACGCCCATGATCATCCCCGGAAGCTCTTTCAAGGAATATTTGTTCAATTCCAAAAAAACCTCAAAGGCAAAATCGCCACGTGCCGTGAACTCCATCAAGCGGGCACCGGCATCATAACAAGCCTTGAGAACCTTTTTTCCCAATTCGATATCGGAATGGTAGAACAACGGGACCATTCCCGTTTTCTGCATCATCCTCACTACTTCCAATCTTGTATATCTTGCCATAATTCTTAATCTGCTACCATGGAACCTAAATCCCTGTTCCATGGGAATTTAACTAAATTAGCTCTAATATTATCGAGCCACCCTCCCGGATGCATCTCCGCTCATTAATTTTTCTATTTCAGCCACCGTCACAAGATTGGCATCCCCTTTTATAGTGTGCTTTAAACAAGAAGCTGCAACGGCAAAGTCCAAGGCTTTTTGATTATCGTCCGGATAGGCCAACAGGCCATAAATCAATCCCCCCATAAAGGAATCTCCTCCACCTACCCGATCTACAATATGTGTAATTTGATACTGGGATGATTTGAACATGGTTTTACCATCATACAACACGCCTGCCCATGTATTGTGCGATGCCGATATTGATCCCCGTAGCGTGGTTATTACCTTTTTGGCATTGGGAAATCGTTTTATCATCTGCTGGCACACGGACAAAAATGCTTCGGCCTTGACATGTTCCCCTTGTTTTGTAATGTCCAAATCTTCTGGTTTGATACCAAAGTGTTTTTCCGCGTCCTCCTCATTCCCTAAAACAATATCGCAATACGAAGTGAGTTCCGACATAATCTCCTCCCGCTTTGCATCATCGCAGTATTTCCAAAGTTTGGCGCGGTAGTTTAAATCCGTGGATATGGTAACCCCATGTTTTTTTGCGATTTTCACGGCCTCGATACAGGCTTCTGCTGCTCCTTGTGATATGGCGGGGGTAATTCCGGTCCAGTGAAACCATTCCACATCCTTGAACACACTGTCCCAATCTACCATTCCAGGCGCTATCTCTGCCATGGCAGAATGTGCTCTATCGTAGACCACCTTGCTGCCCCTGCTTACCGCACCTGTCTCCAAGAAATAGATGCCCAAACGGTCACCGCCATAAATAATATTGTCCGTACCTACCCCGCGTTTTCGCATTTCCATTAGGGCACACTCACCTATGTCGTTCTTTGGTAGGCGGGTCACAAAATCCACGGGCACTCCGTAATTGGCAAGAGATACCGCCACATTGGACTCTCCCCCTCCGTAGACCACATCAAAACTGTTGGCCTGTGAGAACCTTAGGAACCCCGGAGGGGCCAAGCGAAGCATTATTTCCCCAAAGGTTACTACTTTCTTCATTCTGTTATCTCTATTTTTTGATTATATCCTAAATTAAAATAGGCCTTGGCATTTCTATAGCAAATGTCCTGAACCAAGCTTCCGATATAAGGTATGTCATTCGGTACCAACCCTTTCTTTACGTCATTCCCCAATATATTACACAACAATCTCCTGAAATATTCGTGTCTTGGAAAGGATAGAAAGCTCCGGGAATCGGTGAGCATGCCCACAAAACAACTGAGCAAACCCATATTCGATACTGCATTAAGTTGCCTTTCCATGCCGTCCAATTGATCATTGTACCACCATCCCGACCCCATTTGTATCTTTCCCCGAACACTACCATCATTGAAGTTCCCTGCCATGGTCGCAAAAACTTCATTTAGAGCAGGGTTAAGATTATATAGGATGGTTTTGCCAAGCTGTCCCGTGTTTTCAAGGGTGTTCAAGAATTTGGCAAGGTTTATGGCCTGCGGAAAATCGCCTATCGAATCAAACCCTGTATCGGGCCCTAAAAGCTCCAATTTTCTTTTGTTTGTATTGCGTAGGGCCCCCAAATGGAATTGCTGTACCCATCCCAATTTATGGTATTCCCGACAAAGGTGAGCCAAGGTCTCGTAAGTAAAGTATTGTATTTCTTCGATTTCCAATGGATTGCCATCCATGACCTTTTTGAAGATTGTCTCTATATCAAAGCTGTTCATCTCGAAATGGTACAACTGTTCCAGTCCATGATCAGAAAGGCGGCAACCGTTCTCATGAAAATACACCATCCTTTTTTTAAGGGCCGTAATCAAATCCTGATAGGATTTTATGTGGATTCCGGACACCTCGCCCAACTTTTCCAAATATGTTCTGTAGGCACTATTGTCCTCAATAGCATATATCTTATCTGGTCTAAAGGTTGGCAACATTTTTGGCAAAGAATCGTTCTTTGACATGCTACGATGATGTGCTAAAGTAGCTGTGGGATCATCCGTGGTACAAATCACCTCTACGTTGAACTGTTGCAACAGTCCCAATGCACTATGGCTTTTATCTTGCAGTTGTTCTTTGGTATCCTCATAAATACGTTCGGCATTGTTCCCCGTAAGCACATCTTCTATACCGAAATAGCGTTGTAGCTCGAGATGTGTCCAATGGTACAGTGGGTTCCTGAGCGTGTAAGGAACGGTTTCGGCCCATTTTTGAAACTTTTCTTCGTCGGATGCACCTCCTGTAATGTACTGCTCATCAATACCCAAAGTTCGCATTGCCCTCCATTTATAATGGTCATCCGTCAACCAAGCCTCAGTGATATTTTTGAACTGGTGATCACTGGCAACATGTTCGGGCGACAAATGGTTATGGTAGTCAATTATGGGCATTTCCTTCGCAAAGCCATGGTAGAGTTCCTCAGCATATGGGGTTTCCAGTAAAAAGTTATCTTTTATAAATGCCATTAGCGAAAGGATTTTTCAATGCCATACATGAGTCCTCTTAATTCTGCAAGACCCCGTAAGCGTCCTATCGCGGAATATCCGGGATTTGTTTTTTTGTTGATATCGTCCAACATTTGGTGCCCATGGTCGGGCCGCATGGGCATGCGTTGGTTTTTTGAATTTTGTTCCTTGCGTTCAAGTTGTTCTTTGAGCAATTCGCACATTACGCCATACATATCCACATCACCATCCAAATGGTCCGCTTCATGGAAATTGCCCAGTGAGTCTCTTTTGGTACTTCTCAGATGTATAAAATTGATTTTTTCCGACAGTCGATTGGCCATGCCCACCAGATCATTATCCGTCCTTACGCCATATGAGCCCGTACAAAAACATAATCCGTTATGCGGGCTATCATAGGCTGCAAGCAGTTTATTGGCATCTTCTTCCGTACTCACCACTCTGGGAAGTCCCAAAATAGGGTAAGGGGGATCATCAGGGTGTATTGCCAAAAAGACCCCGGACTTTTCAGCGGTCGGGCCAATCTCCTTGATAAAGCTGTACAGGTTATTCCTGAGTTCTTTATCTCCTATTTCATTGTAAGTGTCCAAAGCCTGTTTGAACTGTTCCAACGTATAACCTTCCTCAGCTCCCGGCAATCCAGCAATGATATTTTGGATCAACCTGTTCTTGGCTCCTTGGTCCATGGCATTAAATTTGTCAATGGCGCGCCCGACAACAGCTTTAGAATAATGGTCAAAGGCCTTTTCACGATTCAGGATAAAGAGTTCAAATGCTGCAAATTCAATAGCATCAAACCGAAGTGCATAGGAACCGTCCGGCATTTTATAGGAAAGATCGGTCCGGGTCCAATCCAAGATTGGCATAAAATTGTAGCACACTGTATCAATTCCGCATGAACCAAGATTTTCAATGCTTTGATTGTAATTGGCTATATACTCTTGGTAGTTTCCCGTTCTTTTTTTTATGTCTTCATGAACAGGGATACTCTCTACAACCGACCATGTAAGACCCGAAGCCTCTACTTCCTTTTTTCTTTTGTTTATTTCCGATGTGGTCCAAACATCTCCATTTGGAATATGGTGCAATGCCGTTACGATTCCAGTTGCGCCCGCCTGCCTGATATCTGAAAGGGAAACAGGGTCTTTTGGTCCATACCATCGCCATGTCTGTTCTAATCCCATGAATATTGAATTTTCATTACTTCTTGATTTCTTTTACTCAAACACCGCTAAAAGCACTGAACCCTCCATCGATGGGAACCACAATGCC
>TARA_R110002012_G_scaffold233210_1_pt1 | contig 18822 bp, 16 predicted proteins | sample TARA_R110002012 | Tara Oceans TARA_R110002012 (sample SAMEA4396515) | marine metagenome | biome: Westerlies Biome; feature: [DCM] deep chlorophyll maximum layer (ENVO:01000326); material: water (ENVO:00002006), including particulate matter (ENVO:01000060) such as... | depth 40 m
CACCACCTAGCAAAATCCACATAAGAGTTTTTAAATCTTGTGGTGCTTGTAAAATTATATATCTTAAAATATTCATTTTTTATATATATTCAATTGAAATTAAAATTTATCACATTGTCAGAATTGCCAGTATTTATATTATTAATCTGCTTAATAAAAGTTTCCTCTCCCCCAAATACACCAGTATCGCTACCCATTAATTTTACAGATTCAGAAAATGTTAACGCAGTTCTGAATGTAATTGTTGCACTTTTAAATGTTTTATCCGTATCAAACTCTAATTGAATCCAGTTTTCATCAGCATTAGATATACTAAGTGTCCACCATCCGTTAGAACCATAAACTCCGTTAAAGGCTTTCCATGCATCATAATTTGTGCCTTGTATATAACCAGCAGATACCGTAACTCCAACCTCACTTGTGTTACTTGTCAAATTAGTTGTTGGATATTCAGTTCCGACTTGATTTAATTCGGTATATAATCTCCAATTTGAAACAAAAACTCTTTCTGTGTTTTCCGTTCCATCACCATCTACACTTTGCAGTCTATAAAATTTGTAAGGATTAAAACTAGCAGTATTATCTAAAATAACATTACTACCTAAGTAAGCCTTCTTGAATTCTGTACTACCTAAATAAACCTTATTAATATCTTTATCTCCTAATTTCATTAAGCGTCTGTTATTATATAAAAAGTACTTGCGTTAGGTGTCGTAATTGCATTATACTCGGCTTGTGTTAAACTCATTATATTAACCACTTGGTCTGCGCCTGTTACTCCTGTCGGGTCTGAGTTTATTGTATTAACCTCAGCTCCATCTTCAAAATTCAAATTCATATCTCCAGAAGAGTCTGCTAACTCTCCGTTTATTCGCATTGGTAGTATGCCACTTCTATATGGTGCTCTTACTTCAAAAGTACCTTGATTAGACAACCAATTACAATTAAAAATTAATAAAGAGCCTTGACCTTGATGTTCAGAACGACCTAAACGGTATTCTGTGAATTGCTCTACTGTAAAAATATCCCTTATTCTAAGTCTGTCTTTTTGTAACTCAGCATAAGTATCATCGCCAACAAACTCTTCAACTCTTATAGGATTAGTGGTAGCATTACCTTCTGTTGTTACATTTTGCAAGTTTGGTGATGGTGGATTTTCTTGTAAGTCTTTTTTAGTTATTGGTGTGTTAGGTTTTTTATCTGCATAATCAATAGACCCATCAAACTCACTATTTAACTCAGCAATCTCAGCTTGTTCTAAACTTCTGGTAGCCATTAAAACTCCGACCTCGGTTAACGCTGCGCTATAATTTATTTCACCAAAACCTCTATAAATATTATAGCTATTAGCATTAGATGCTGTTGTTTGAAAAGCTTTACGGATTATACCCCAAGGCGCACCAGTCTCATCTCTTAGTTTTTTAAAGTAAGCAGATACAATTGCTGTTGCTGGACTTTGCCTATGTTCTGTTGACGAAGACCAAATACCATCTGCTCCAATCGCTAATAAATCCGCATCCAAAGTGGGTTGATTAAACTCTGCGCCAGCCCCATAACTTGTTCCGTTTGGGTCTGAGCCATCGTCGTCAGTAATTGCCCTCGATACTACGTTAACATAGTTTTCTGGTAGTTCCCCTTGCGTTCCCCAATCTATTAAAATATTGTCATTAGAACCATGAGCGACGATTATAAAAATATCGTCTAGTGAAAACACCTTTCGTAATCTATTTCTATCAGAACCTGCGCTATAAAATAAATCTATATCGTACTTTGCAGTATTTTTTCTTATGTTAGAAGTATCTGACTCTACTCCACTAAAATCTCCAATAATAGCAGTATCTCCTTGGTAGTAGTGATTGCCTGTATAAGAGTTATAAATAGAGTCAAAAGTTTGTTTCATCGCCAAAGAATGAACTTCGTCAGTATCTTCTAAATTTATTATATTTTCTTTTGAATTATATAGATGAAAGTCTGTTCTTTCGCTTTCGGTTAAAACATCGTTTTTAAGCGAGACTTCTAAATATATTGAAACATTATAATCGTATTTAGCATTTCTCAAAAACTCCGTTCTATCTACTAATTCTAATTGTTGATTTGTTGAGTTACTTGCTGTTATATCGTAACCCGATAACACTTTAGTACCTACTAAAATTTTAGAATATAAAACCTCAGAAACTCTACCGATAGAGTCTGGTGCTTTACCCGAAAAAGAAAAAGGAATATTTAAAACATTTAAGTCATTATCATAAATATTACTTAAGGTGTCTTCTATTTTTAAATAAATTATATCTGACTTGAGTAAACCCAAAACATCACCATATTTAATACCTACTTCATAAAAATAAGTGTTGGGTAGCATGTTATTTTTTAAAAAGTCTCTATCGAAATTCATATACCCATCGTCCTCTGCGAAATAAGTATTTGTACTTCCAATAAATTGACCTCTAGTATTGTAAATAAAATCTATATAACCATCTTGCTCTGTAGATGATTTAGGTGTAAATACCGCCTTTTTTCTATAAACAATAAAAGTTTCTTTTGGAGCTGTGTTTCCATAAGATATATCTGTAAATACTGATGATAAAACTCTTGTACCATCAAGATTATATAAACTTGTATCTAAACCATTAGCAAACAAATCTGTAACTGAGTACCAACCTTCTGCTGATGGTATCCCTGTGTAATCCGTAGCTGTGATTAAATTAGTATCTATAAGTCCTGGTATAAAGGGCTTTATCAACTCAGCTAATCCGTTTGGAGCAATCTTCATTGTCTTACCGTTAGTATTATTTCTTAATGTAAGAATTAAATCTTCTCCATTCTCACTAATATAAGCATCTAACTGCTCATAGTTTTTTGAGTTGTTAATTAAACTAGCTATCGCTTGTGCGTTATCTATTACCTGTTGCTCTATGCCATTCATGTACTATTCTTTTAAATTATTAAGACCATCAGTTATGAAGGCTGGTATATTTATAGATTCATAATCATTACCAACACCTAACTGTCCTTGTCTATTAGTATTATAACCTATGTTAGTTTTTACCATTTCAGCTTTTAAGCTATATAAATTAGTTCCTGTCAAAATACTAGTATCAAAATCTCCGTTCTTAGCGTAACCTACTCCGTTTATAAATACATATTTAGACCCTAGTGCTATCATAACCTTTCTCCAAGTCTCTTTTGTTAACTCTTGAAAATCAAAAGCATCTCCCTCGTTCAAAGATACCTCAACAACCTCAGATGCTAAGTCTCCTATATTTACCTCTGACTCCTCTATAACTAAGCCAGATATTTCAACAAAAGGTATTCTTATATGGTGTTCTATACCAAATCTATAAAAAATATCTCTATTATTATCATTAAAGTATCTTATAGACAAAGCTCCTAAGTGAATATAATCAACATTTATATTTTCGCTTTGATAAGTTAAGTCTTCAAAAAGGTCGTCTGTTTGCTCTATTATAACATCGTAAAAACCAACACCTATCACAGACCAATCAAATATAACTTCGTAAACCTCAAAATTCAAAAGGTCGTACCTACTCTCAACCCTAGAGGAAAAAGTATCACCACTGTAATTGTAATCTATTATCAATACTCTTTTTTCTATACTAGTATCAAACAAGACATCTTTTATAGTATAAAAACCTATACCATCAATATTAACTGTATTACCAATAACACCAAAGTCTGGTAGATTACCTAGTAAAGAGTATGTATCTATTTGTATATTGTTTTCATCGTACCTATTGCCTGTTTCAAAATATATAGCTAGCTTACCATCTTCGTATCTATAACATATACAATCTAGATTTTGATACTTATTCAAGTTATTAGACCTCTTTATGATTTGCATATCTATTTCTGAACCATCTTCCTTTCTTAATGTAACAATGTTGTTTCTATAATTTGTATGAAACTGTATTGTAGTTTTATCGTTGGTTTGAAAAAGAATCTCGTCGCAATAATTAAGGAGAGTTAATTTTTGTATAGCTAAAGTATTTTCATCTGTTTTAAAATTACTTATAGTATCGTGCTCAACAGACTCGGCAAAGTTTATAGAGTTTGCTTTAGATATAAAACTATAAGGTTCTCTTGTTCCTAAATCATCTACAATGTAGTCTATTGATATTTTACAACCATAAGAGTCTCGTATATATACAGTGTAATTTCCGTTTATTTGACCAGTTAAAGTATTAGAAGAACTCCAATTAACATCATCTAAACTAAACTCTAAACCTAAATCAACAACACTACCTAAAGTATTACCAGTATAAAAAAAGTTAACAGTAGCTCCAACTAAACTAGGCTCTATAACTATATTTATGTCTTCTGAAACAAGTTTATTCATTGAAAATATGTGAGTAGCACTATTGCCTGGTGGATTTGTAGCAACTATACTATATCTTATATTCCTGTCAAAATCCCTATTAAAGTTAGTGGTTAATCCGCTGTCAATTATTTCTGGAATAGAACTAGGAAAAGTATATATTTCAATAGTACTTGGCACTATATCAAAAGTTAAATCTAAGTTTACTTCGTCGCAATTATTGGCAAGAGACTCTGAATACACTGTATTTGTTGTATTCACGTTATCTGCTGTCGGCTGATTCTCTAATACAAAAGTAACCCAATTACTGGCTGGCACTTGTATATTTTCAAATATGTAATTATCTAAAGATGATTCAATTTCTAAAACATTTAAGTTTCTTGTAAGTATAAAAATAGTACCAGCGTTATAATCTAGGTTTATTGTTTTTCCGTATTGTAAGGCTTCAAAAGACCCATCTGTATCTGTATCACCTATTTCCATTTGACCGCTAGATATTCTAGGTGTTGTTTGCCAAGTCTCTCTTTTCTCTATGGTATTTCCAACTGTTCCAAAATCAAATGCTACAAACTCTCCTGCTTGAGCAAGGCTATCTGTAAAGGTTAAAGTTAGTTTTGACCTCATATTCTTCTTATTTTTTCGTTAGCTATCATCATTTTAAACTTTGCTCTACCTTTCCCTTTTATCTCTTGAATATAACCTGTTCTTATTGTTCCATCTTCCAACTTCCACTCAAATTTAAAATAAAAATTTGGAACATCCTCAAAAGAACCATTAACTTCTATTTTAGTTGTGCCTGTAATCAAATCCCATAGCTTATCATCTATATCGTAAGTAAAGGTAGATATTTCTGGGCTAATAACCGACCTACTCAAGTCATTAACTAATAAATCTTGGTTTTCAGTAAACTCTTGTGTATCTCCAATGAACAACATTGATAGGTTTGTATTCGCTAATGAAGATGTGTATTTTATTAGTTTATTGTAGTATGGTTCTAAAGAACCTTTAATATACCAAGCGTGCCTTCTTAATATAGTTAAAGGAGAAAAGAAAAAACTTCTGAATGTTTCTGGAGACAAAATACCAGTCGGCTCTTGTTGTAATCTATCTGGCCAGTCTTTTTGAGTATATCCTTCTCCCTCGGTTTCTTTTAAGTCTAGAAACCAAATACCATCATCTTGCTCGGTATCTTCGTCTCTAAACAACTCCATTGGTTTTCTCCTAGCTAACTCAAGACCGTATTCATCTGCTCTAAAAGTAGATAAGTTTTTAAACTTCTGAGACGACCTTCTTATAGGTGTTACCCATGATGTTTTTGTATTAGGTTCATCTAGCCCTATTTCGTTTTCATAATTCCCACCCCTAGAGTAACCTAACTCTATACCGCTATAAAACTTTTTTTCATCTAAAGTAATTTCTTCATTCTGCACAAATCTTTCTAACCTAACCACTACTTTGTCTTGGTAGAAATATCTTAAGTCTTCAACCCTTACTATTTCATTGAAACCATCGTAGGTAATTCCCATACCTGTGTTAAAAACTATATTTACCGACTTAATAGCCTTATCTAGTGAAGTAGTTAAGGACTTGTATCTATCAGAGGTTTTATCAAAGGCTCTAGCCCAGAACCCATGCATCAGTCCGATATAAGCTCCCTCACCATCCTCTGTGTAACCATCATTTTTTCTACCAAAATACTTAGATATTAGTTTTTTTGAATCCCCAGTTATTATTTCTAATAATCTTGATAAACACTGGTCAACAAAAACAAAATTTAAACTTGGGGAAGGGTCATAATAACTTTGAGAAAACAATACCATTTTCTGTCTCTTCATCAATACAGCACCTTTCTTAAAATCGCCCAAACCGTATAAGTCTGTTAGTTGATAGCAAAACATTACTCCTTGGTTGTACTCTAAAGTAAAGTCCTCAGAACCTTCTGCTTGGTATTCAAAAAACGTGTAATTATCGTTAGGGAAACTTCCTGCTATTGGCTCAGAAAACACTTCTCTTTTTTCTACCTCTATATAAGTTCCGTTTTGCGAGTTGTATTCCAAAACCCTAAAAAAAGCTTTAAAAGTAGCATTAAACGATGATGCTGCAAAAGTGTTGAAAGACCACTGTACGCTTATATTTGTACCAACTAAAGAAGGGTCTTCTGTATCTACAAAAAACATTTGAGAAGCTTCGTCGGTACTACCGCTAATAATATTTATATCTACACTAGAATGTCTAGGGTCTCCTCTTGAAATTAATTCGGTTGTAGCTGTTGCGTATAAATCATAAAAATCATCGTCAAATATTTCAAAAAACTGACTATTCTGTCCTGCTGTAAGATAAAGTTTACTTTCTCCCGAACCACCTAAAGAGCGACCCTTTAACTCTGTTGTATGTACTTCTAATTCACTTATAGGCTCGTCGTCAATAGAGTCTAGCCTCTCTATTTCAAAATCATCTTTACCATGAGACTTAAGAACCTCTGCTAAAAAGTTAGAGTTAAATTTAACAGTTAGCTTACCATCTTTCTTTTTTATAGTACCTAAGTCAGCTATTCCACTATACTCAACAACCATTTTAACCTCATCATCAACCTCTCTCATTACGCTTTTAGTTAATCTAACTATCGCATTTATTCCAAAGTTCTTATAAGCGTTGTAAATGTAATCTAAGCTATCTCCGTAAAATTCTAATGAATTTGTAAACTGAGTAAATATACCATGCTGAGTTTGGTTTCTTACAATCTCTATCTGGTCGTCTCTCCAACCGATAGGTGGTACTTTTAAAACTAACGTTCTCCTTCCTGGGGCTTGCAACTTAAACTCTACTTGCTTGCTATAATTTACGGATATATCTGACATTACCAGTTACTCATTTTTTGCTTATAACCACCATCGTTGTTATGGAAGTTAATAACGTTGTTTATTTTTGATTTTTTAAAACCTCTTTCAATAGCTCTTTCTATAACAGTTTCATCAAAAACAGAGGTTTGAGCTATACCAACACTAGATAAAACTCCGTTAAGTATTTTTGAATTATTAACCATATCGTCATAACTCTTGTAAATAGTATCTCCTGTTTTTAAAGGAACAATAGCGTTGGTTTTATTTGTTGATAGTATCTCTCCATTTCTTTCAATATACTCTTGCCTACCTCCATCGTTAATCATACCAACGTGGTCTTTATGAATATCGCCACCATCTTTATACTTAGGTATAGGCTGAGATAAAACAGTAGCTATTTGTAAAGCACCTAAAGCAGATATAACCCCTGTCATTATAGCCGCAGTCGCACCAAAATCCTGCTTAGGAAAATCAGCCCAAATACCAACAATAGCTCTAGCTGTATTTATAGCTATATCTGCCACAGCAAATGCTTTTCTAGCTTTAGCTTGCTTCTGCTCTTCTTTTAACCTCTCTTTTTCTAGCTTTTTTATTTTAGCTTCTTTATTTCTTCTCAAGACATCTTGTTGAGCTTCGTCGTCTTCCGCTAACCTTATAAGTTCATCGTACTTGTCGCTCTCTGCCTCTATTTCTGCGTTTATGTTTTCAATCCTTCTAGCGAATTGATTGTCTATCATTTCGCCAATAGCGTCTGCGAATTGAGAAGCCATATCTGTTATTTCCTTAAATATATCTTCAAAAGATTTTTCAACGTCTTCACCGCCTTTTGATAAACCTGCTAGTTCTGCTTTAGCCTTAGCTAATTTAAGAGACAAAGCATCTACGTTAACACCTAGATACTTAAATACTACTATTAGTTTTTCTAATACTGCAATTTGTTTTTCGAGTAATTCTGTGTCAAGTTCAAATTTTAGTTCTTTTTCAGCATCCTTTAATTCATTACCATTAAACTTTTTTCTTAGCCCTTCTAACTTACCATAGTATTCAGTCATGCTAGCAATCCTGTTTTCTTCTAGCTCTTTTTTTAAGTAATCTGTGTGGCTAGCTACTATTTTTTGAATATCATCAAAATACTGTTCTTGCTTTACTAATAGACTTGTGTTTGCTTGGTCGTTAATTTTTTGTATTTCCTTTTTCTGCCACTCCTCAAAAGTAACACCCTCTACAACAGCAACGTATTTAGCACTATTTAATTCCTTTACCTTTTTTATTTTAGCTTTTGTGTCATTTTCGATTATAGTGGCTTCGTAGTCTAGGTTGTCTTTCAATAGACTCTGTCTTACTTCTATTGCTTCTTTCTCGCTGTCTATCCTCTGTTTGTTACCTATTATAATCTGCTTTAATCTTTCGTTGTTTACTACTTCGCCAAATTCTTTAAGTTTTGAAGTACCATCACCAAAATCTTGGAAAGTATCTACATTACCTTCTTCGACTTGTTTCTTAAAGTAAGACCATTCAGTAGTAGACACAACTATATTTGTTCTAAGTTGTTTTAAAATATCGTCCATATCCTTAACAGACTTAATTTCTTTATTTAAAAAATTCTGTCCTTCAAAAATATCAGAAACCTTAACGCTTTCTAAAGGCATACCAAACTCGTCGAATGCTCCAGCAGATGATGCTACTTTTTCGTCATACTCTTCTTTGAGTTTTATAAATTTATCGTAATTATCTCTATCAAATTCGTAATCGTCTCTTGCTTTTTTTATTTTTTTCTTAGCTGTTTCTTTTATTAAAGCATCTCTTCTATCCTCAAACTCTTTTAAGCTAGATAAGGCTTCGTTGTAGTTTTGATTTGCTTTATCGGTTTCTTTTTTGTTTGTAGCTCTATTTATTTCATTTAAAGCATCGTCTCTTTGTTGCCTTAGCCTTTTATGTTTATCTATATCTTTTTGCTCCATTCCAACTAGCTTAGAGTGGTATTCTTCGGTATCTTTAACCCATTTTTTAGAATATTTTTGTACTCTTTGAGCTATCTCTTGCTCGTCTGTAAGTAGTAGTTTATTCCAAGCCTCAATAGTGGTTCGTGTTAATTTTATAAGCAAACCAAATACTGATTTTATTATACTATCTCCTTCGGTTAAGTTTCTTATAAATTCCTGCCAAGCTGTTGTAAGTCTATTTTGTTCAGCTACCAAGGTTTGTATATTTTCAACATTATCTAGAGAGTAAGCTCTTTCTACTGCTCTAGCGAATCCTGGCAATACCTCTGCAGATAAAACCTCTCCTTTTTTCATCATCTTATCTAACTCAGATATAGTAACATTCATAGAGGAAGCCATTATACCCATAGCACCTGGTAATCTTTCCCCAAGCTGTCTACGTAGCTCTTCCGTTGTTACTTTACCTTTAGATAACATTTGTTCCAATGCTAAGTAAATACCAGTAAGCTCGTCTGTCTTTAAACCAAGAACACCAGAAACCTTAGCCATTGTTCCAAATATCTGCTCCGTATCTTTAAGTGTTATTCCAGATTGCTTTGCTGCGGCTAAAAACTTAATCCACCTTTCTGTTGTAGCTACTAACTCTACACCAAAATCTTCTGTAAGTGATTTTAGAAATCTTTGTGATTCTGCTGCGGCAAAAGCACTACCAGAAACTCTTTCTAAAGCAAAGTTTAAACCATCAAATGTTTTAGTTAAGTTAAATACGTCTTTTATTATATTTGCGAATACCTGAATACCAGATATTATACCAAAAGCACCTATTAAAGCCTTCATGCTTTTAAGCAAACCGCCAGAAGATTTTTTTGTTTTCTTAAGCTGTAACTCTAGCTTTTTATTTTCAGCAGTTAATAAGGCTGTTTGTTGCTTTAGATTTCTTGTTTGTGTAACAAAACTCTTTTGAGATTTTTTAGTATTTCTAAGTTGTGTTTGTAGAGCCTTAAAACTAGCTGTCGATTGATTAGAATTAGCTCCTACGGAGTTTAGTGAGTTTTGTAAAGATACAAACGAATTTGCTGTTGCCTTGCTCTCTTTTTGAATAACCAAAAACTGCTTTACTAGGTTGTTTAATTGTGCAACAGTTTCAGTTGTGTCTATACTAGTCTTAGCCATTTTTATTTTGTTTTATAATATCACTACTTAGGTTTACCATGTTAACCCATTTAGATACACTTGTTTTTCTAACATTTATTTCTCTACCTAGTTTTAGATTCATTTCTAAAATTAATGCCTCTTTTTCTAGATTACTTTTTCCTTCTGAGTTTTTTTTACTAAATCTCTTAGTGTATTTGATTTTATTGATTCTTATTTTGTTGTTTAAGCCCTTAATCCTTTTTATAGCCCTTTTTAAAAGGTCTTCTATATTTTCCGAGGGTCTAATCTCAAAACCTAAAGAAAGTAAAGCTTGTAGTACATTATTGTCCTCAGTCTCTTTGTAAATATCTATTATACCAGATATAATATTTCTTTCATATTCCAGTAACTTTATTGATTTTTGCAATTTTAGATTAAATAATATTTCTTTATTTGCTGTAAGTATCGAGTATTCTTCTAAAATATTATTTAGATGCTCTTCCGCATCCTCTCCTATTTCTATATCATTAGTTTCTTCCTCTATGTAGTTTTTTGCTAAATACAAAAGGTTAGATTCCTCTATAATTTTGTAAAAGTTATAGATAGGTAATGTTGTGCAAGACTTATGATAATTAGCTTTCATTGAGTTATTAATATTATTAAATTTTCGAGAATAGTAGGATTATTGACCCGTGGTAAAAATAGGTTCTAGAATCGAGCTACATTGTAGATTTCTCTATGGTAAATATATGAATTAAATTTCAATATCAATATCTTCGTTTGGATTTATGATTTCTTCTAGAAATGGCTTTATAAATAACTCAAATACCTTTTCGCCATCATTAGGGGAGAATCCGAATAATTCATTACCCTCGTAATGGTTTGTTAGAAATATTGTCTTGCTATTATTTGGTACTGTAAAGTCAATATTTTTTCCTTCCTTAACTATCTTAAAAGTAGAATATAATTTACCAGTATCTCTTAATGTAACGTGACTTTTTACTTGACCTTTATTTTTTTTATATCTAATAGTACTAGGCTTGTATGGTGGTGTTATTTTAACGTCAAAAGCATCAGTACCTTTTTGATAAAGTCTTCTTTTAGGAATAGCTAACACGAAATTCTCCTTTTCCTTGAGTTCTTTATATATTAACTCCTCTAGATTGGAAGATAAATTTTTTATTCTATTTATGTAAGTATCTAATTTCATTTTATAAAAAAGAAAGACCTCTAAACATTGCCAGAGGTCTTTATATAAATATTAAACCATAGGAAAAATTAATCCTATTTTTTAAACTATTGTTTCGCTAATAACATCAGAGCGATATAAAACACCACCCGATATAATAACATCTAGGTTTTCGCTACTATCGTATAAGTCAACAAGCAAAACCCCAGCAGACAAGCTAGAAACCGTTAAAACGTACTCACCTGGTGTGGCTTCTACTATCCCAGAAGGAACTTGACTACCACCGTTGCTAGTAACTACAAAATCAGTAGCAATTAATCCTTCTATTGGAGAAGAACCATCAGAAGCAAGAACTGCTTTGACTTTTACTTCCAAATCATTAGAAGCAGGTATCTCCCCTAAACTAAGATTAACACCGTTTATCACAGGAATTTCATCTTGACCGAATCCTAAAGCATTTCGCTCTATTATTCCGTAAGACTCGTCCCATTGGTATCTATCTATAAACTGCATTGAAAGAGCTTTCATTTCTGAATCACCACCCTGTACTTTAGTTTTACGCATTTCAGCTGTTATTTGACCTAAAGTTAAACCAATGTAATCACCATCAGAATTAACACCAAATAACCAACGACCATCATCGTCAATTAAAATAGCTCCCTTTGATTTGTAAGAGGTTAATTTAGACATTTGTCTGTAAAACTCGTGACCTTCCTCAAACCATAATTTATATTTAGGTAAACCTTTAAGGTTTAACCTTTCAACCCCAGCTGCGTTTGTTGTGTAAGCATCTTCTCCAGACACGTCTTCAAAAGCACTAGCTTCGATTACAGGAATTAAATTTCCATTTTGAACATTGGATTCTAAAAACTCAATATTCAATACTGTTTCTTTTGGGATAACAAATCCTCTTTTCGTTAGAATAACGCTTAAAGGAGTTCCGAATTGTTGCAAGCATCCTAGTTTCCCAGTATTCGCTTGAGAACCACCGCACTCTTCAAGTTTACTCATAATATCTACTAATGTTGACATATTATTTTATTCTTTTTATCGTTATTAAATTGTCGTAATACTTTTTTTCTTTTGTTTTAAAATTATCCCCAGCTTTGTACTGAGTTCCTTTAAATCCAAAATCACGTATTACAACCCCCGTGTATTGTTTTTTACCTCTATTAGAGGATTTTTTTTCTTTTTCTTGATTCATGTAAAAATAGGTTTTAAACAGTTAATGTTGTCTTTAAATTTTACTTTAATATTGAGTTCAATAGCATCCCATATATCTATTGTAGCGTTATCATCACTATCTGCAGAGTAGTTCGGATGCTTAAACAAACTATATTCCTGCTCTTGGATTTCTGAAATATTAGAACTCGTAAGCCCTTTTACTAAGTACTCTACCAATGGATTTAAAACTAAGTCAAAAGACCTAATATACCTCTGGTCATTAAATAAATCTGTTCTAGTCTCTCTAGTTGCAACAATAAAAGAACATTCTTTAATAAGGTGTTGAAATCTAGAACCTTCAAACTCGTCTCTACTCGGTAGTAGCCATATTAATGGGTATGAGTTTTCTTTTTTTAGTTCTATAAATCTATTCAACTCTTTTTCGTCGCCCCAGTGAAAAACAGGATTTAAAGATAAATTATCTCTTATCTGAACCTCTGGAATTTGAGATACTATACTTCTTATACTATGTTCGGCAACTATCATATACCGAAAGAATTTAGTTCTTCGTAAAACTTAAAACTAAAATTAGGATAAGGTTCAATTTCGTTAAGTTCGTTAGAATCATTTAAGAACCTGTATAAAGAAACATTAACCTCTTTGTTAAAATAATCAACCCCAAAACTACCAAATCCATTAACAACTAAACCATTAAAATTATTGTTTATATTTCCTTGGTAGTATTTTATAAATTTTCTATGAGCCTTTATAAATTTAGGTGTAGGGTTGTATATTTCAGCGTTTTTAGGAATGTTTTTAACTACACCGACTGTAGAGTAGGTTTCGTTGTGGTTTCTTAAGTACTCAGTATAAACAAACAAAGATATAACACTTTGCTTATTAACGCCTCTTAACCCTTCCCAAAGCCTCACATCTCCGTTAGAGTTGGTATATTCTTTACCTTCTACTAAATCTTTCCATCTTTGCTCTGCTGAATCTAAATCTTCCAAAGATAACTGCAGTTCATTGTATAGTATAACACCTAAAGAATTTAATAACAGCTCTCTTTCATATTCCTCTATAAAATAATCTATTTCTGTAATAGAAGTAGGACTTGATGTAGGCTCTGTATTTATATCCTTATTATTTGGTATATATTGATTACCATTTTCAAAATATGAACTGCAGATTATATTCGGCATAAATATTATTTTTTAATAGATTTAGATTTAGATTTAGATTTAGGCTTTTTCTTGTTTAAAGAATCAGCAACACCTTTACTTACTCTAAAATCCTTTCCGTTGTACTTTATAGAGACTGTACTTTTGTAGAAATTTCCGTTTTTACTTACTGACATAATACTAAGCTTTTGCTATTGATGCTGCGTCAGTTTCAAAATCCCCAGTTACAAAAGCAGGATAATGATTTGACTTAACTCTATGAACTAACCTAGCCTCAGCTAATATAGTAACAAAGTTTTTAGTAAAATCGTCATTTTCATAACCTACATCCATTGTCATTCCTTCCTTAAACCTTACTCCAGACTTAGTAAAATCTCCTACTAAATAACTTCCTTCCGAAACACCTACGTTTGTCACAACAGGAACTCCTTTAACTGAGGTGTTTGCAGATGAGCTAAATGGCGGTAATATATAATGACCATCTGTTGCTTTTTGCAAATCCATTGAAGCTGCGTCACTTGGGTGTAACAAAATATAATTAGCACTAAACTGAGCTACGTCTATTTGGTTTATAGCTACTCTTAAGACGTCCTGTTTTGTAGGCGTGCTTACTTCATTTGCTGAACCTGTTGCAAATGTTCCTGGGCTAAAAGGAGTAGCGTTTTCTAATAAGCCTACCAAGTTTTGACTTAACCCATTACCTGTTAGTAACTGAGAGTCTATTTTTAAGTTTATTAACTCTGTTAACTCTTGATTAATTTCTCCCTCTATTAAATCTACGTCGTCTAACATCTCTTTAGATACTTTTATAAAAGCAGTTACTTTACGAACTTGAGCAGAAGCAAGAGCTAAATCAAAGTCAACTTGAGCTTTTTTAGCACCCTCTTGAGTCATATCAGCATCACCATCTGGATTAACTTGCTGAACCCACTCCCATAAATTAGAGTTTATTGTACCTACGTTTACTAATTCTAGTAAAAATGGATTTCTTCTTATAACTCTAGTAATACCACTCTCTCTTTCTGCTTGAGGTATCTGAGCATTATCAACAATATTTGTAGATAATAACATATTACCAGCAGCCTTCATTGTCATTCTCACAGAGGACTTATTATCTCCTTCTTTTAATGCAGACAATGCTTCTTTGTTTTCTGTAAGTAATCTTCTTAGCTCTTGCTTGAATCCTAAAGATTTACCGCTATTGCCTTTATTCAATTTCTCCTGCAACTCCTCAATCTTAGAAGATTGCTCTTTTTGAGCTTTTTCTAATGTCTCATTCAAATCCGTTAAATCTTTAACAGATTTTTTTAACTCTGTCGAGTTTTGTTCAATAGCCTTAAGCACTTTAGGGTCTAAATCCTTAAACGCTTCTTTTAGCTTTACATCTAATGTTTCTCCGATTGAACCTTCAATCTTTTCCATTAGTGCATTAAATTCTTTTTCGTTCATTTTTACGAATTTTTTAAATTAATGTTTGTTTTGTTAATCGCATCTAATATATTGAAAGTGCTATCTGCGGCTTTCTTATTCTGAGTGTTATGTGCTTTGATAATTTGCAACAGGCTCGGCTCAGATTTTATATTCATTGTTGGGGTGATTGGGTTTGAGCCTAAAGGAACTGCAGAACCTTCTACAACCTTAGCTTCAAATACTAACCACATGTAGCCTTTTTCTTCGGCTTCTTTTCTGTTTACAACATTCTTTATGTTCTTGTCCCAGAAATCTTTTTCTTTTTCGTAATCCTCATCGTTTACAGCTAACTCCATTTTAACATACCTCATACCTACTGAGTGATTATTAATATATCCGTTCTTATACTGTTCAAACATATAAGGGTTTCTTGACTTTTTTACCTTTGACTCAAAAACCAAAGCCTCTGTTTTTCCTTCAACATTATAACCTAGTTCTTTCCAAGAATAATCCTTGGTAGTTGCTTTTAAATCTTCACCACTCGATATGATTTTATCAAACTCATTAGACTTATGTTCTTGTAAATGTAAAATTCTTTTATTCTCCTTTAGACTCTTATTCCAGATACCTTTTAAATGTACGTCTCCATGAGAGTCTAGTATGTTTGTTGTATTAATTATAGCTTTTACTTCAACCGAATCTATTTCTGTGTCATTGTTTTCTGATTTTGTTACATCAAATTTGAATTGACAAGGTAGTTTTGTAGATGATATACCATCGGCAAATTTTATAACAGACTTTTTTTGGTCTATTAATTGCTGTTTATTCTCTATAAGAAAATTAATCTTTTCTTTAAGTGTATCGAAAATAGGTATTTCTAGCTTCATAATGTTAATTTTTTTAAAAACTATAATTACAAATATAATAATTTTAGTTAATTACATCTGTTTTGTGAGGTATTAATAAACTTGACCTTTTAATACCATTGTTTATTATCTCTTGATTCTCTTTTGTAGCGAGTAAAGATGTATCAGCAATTCCCCCACTATCATAACCAACTGCAAGAACAGGCTCGGAGTATCTAACTCTCGGCTCAACACCTCCATTTGTTGTAAAAGGGTCTCCCCCTTCATTTTGTGGTATTAAGAAACCTTGCACGAAAGTTTTGATATAAGGCGTTCCGTTGCTTTCCATTCTTATTTTCCAATCATTTATGAAAAACAAGTACACTGGCACTCTTGGTAAGTCTGCCAATGTATTAAAAGCTGGTAGCCAATCATTGTTTTGATTATGTGCATTTGCAAATTCTGAATATAAGACTTGGACATCTTCTGTTGGAGAATCATCTAAGTCTATTATTTTATTTACGCCATCAATACTTGTTATCATTGTCCGAAATCTTCGTGAGCAGTATCGTCCTGAGCTACTAAATTAAAAGACAATCCTGTTGAGTTATTTATAAAGCCTACAAACTTTTGAAATTTAGCTTTACCAGGATTAACACCCACTAATACAACTTCTCTATCTGTTCCCGCACTAAATCCTGCCTGCACGTTTTGAGAGTAAGCAAAGTCAAAAGGTATATTAATATTTCCAATATTTCCTGTTATTGGTACTCCGCTAGCATCTTCTACAATAACTTGACCAGTTCCAGTACCGTAAGGATTTCCGATAGGTGGATTTTTATACCATAAAGTATAAGTTCCGTTACCACCTGTTGTTAAATTAGCGGTAAATCCTAAACCACCGCCTGCAATTGAAGGGAATACAATGTTAGCTTGTCCTGTGGTATCAGTAAGTTTTAATTGCGACCTTGAACTAACTGCTAGATTTGTGAAATAAACACCTTGTGCGCCTATGTAATCCGAGCCATTAAACGCTCCAAATAAATCTGCAATTTTTCCAATCTCACCACTTCCATTTAAATCAATATCCGTATCCTGTCTTAGTTTATATTGCGCAAATGTGTGGGCTTGTTCTATGGTTGCTCCATTAGCATCTATAATTCTATTAAAAGGATAATCTGTCCCACCTATATCAGTCGGTTGGTCTACTACAAATCTTGTATAAGTCATTCCTGTATACAAAGGAAGTGTCTCAACTTCATTGTCTGTAGCGGTAATTTTATCATCTATACGGTTGTTTAGTAGAAAACGTGCAATATCACCGCCTAAAGTAGAACCTGTATCATCAAGTATAGATTGTGTATACAATTGACCTTGCTCTCTTACGTAAGCAGTTGGATTTCCGTTTCTAAAATCTGAAACACCATCCTCAAAAATTGTTATTGGCACGTTTGGTTGGTCTGTAAAAGGAAAATCAATAGGAGCTTCTCCATCATCAATAGTATAGTATGGTTGCGCTCCACTATTTATATTTCCTAAACCTGTAAATGAAGACCTTACTTCCGTTAAAGTTCCGTTTTCATCGTATTGCTCAAAACCGCCATTTCTCAAATAAGAAATAGTTGTTTCGTTTTTTGGTTTCCATCCGTTAAAATCCCCAGAATCATCTTGCCCGAAAATATAATTTCCTGCTTTTACATTTCCTGCCCTCATTGGTAAAGGAGAATCTTGATAAGTTGATGTATTCCAAGCGTTAACAAATCGAGAATAAACCGCTTGTATATTCACACCATCTTTTGAAACTAAGTTGCCTGTTGCGACTAATTCCCATTCTCTTGCTGATTCGTCTATTAATAACTCTGTTCCGATATTGAGTTCTGCTGCGCTTTCTATTAATGCCATAGTTTTTAAGGTTTGTAAGTATTATCTATTGTTTGCGATACGTTTATTGATTGATTACCGCCTGTTGTTACTCCTTTTGATTTAGATTGCTTAAATCCTATTTTATAAACCTCTATGTTTACAATTGTAGGTGCGGAAGTATAATTCCATGTTATTGATGTTGTTGCTACATCTGAAAATCTTTGTACTACGTTGTTATCGTTTCCATCTGAATTGATTGATGGGTCTTTAATTACTATATCTGAACCTATCTCTAAATTGTTCAATATTATACTTGATAAACTTATTATATCAACTTCCCCTACTCCAGTTCCTGCGTTGTCTGTACTTAAAATTGATGCAATATTATTTATCACAACATTGCCACTACTTGAGTTTGTTATATTGTTGACATTACAGCCTGTTAAAGTATAAGTTCCTGCGGTGTCAAAATCTAAATCTCCATCAATAGTTAAGCTACTAAAATCCGTAACTGAATCGCCTAAAATCTTAACATCGCCTTGAACATTAATACTGTTTATATTTGCTCCGTTACATATTACAGACGAGCCACTTGCTAAATTGAAATTACCTCCTGCCTTTACAGATGAGCCTAAAGTGAAGTCTCCCATTCCAACAAAGTTGCCAGATAAATCACAAGTTGAAGTATTGCTTATATCAAAATCCCAATTGGCTGATGTTCCCCAACTATAAGAGCCTGTTAATATTACAGAATCTCCATCAATAGTATTAAGATAAACACGCATTGCATCGTTTGTTAATCTAAAGTTTTCTTGATTAAAAGCATTATCTAAAGGACTATTTATTGATAAACCATTATCATTAAAGTCTGTGGAATTTACACCATCGCCAATACTAAAAGGAATAGGTAAGAAAATTGA
>TARA_R110002012_G_scaffold321441_1_pt1 | contig 18819 bp, 22 predicted proteins | sample TARA_R110002012 | Tara Oceans TARA_R110002012 (sample SAMEA4396515) | marine metagenome | biome: Westerlies Biome; feature: [DCM] deep chlorophyll maximum layer (ENVO:01000326); material: water (ENVO:00002006), including particulate matter (ENVO:01000060) such as... | depth 40 m
AGTAATTTGTCTTTAAAATTGTATTTCATTAAGGATTGATTTATATGTTAATATAAGAATAATATTTCTTATTTGCAACTATCAAACACACTTTTCCATGTGTGAGCTTTATAGTTAGGGTTAAATAAATTATAGCAATTTTCTTCGCACATTTTATTAGCAGGCTTATACCAGTTATGTACCTCTCTTTGAGCTCCAGGATTAGTCTTATCTAGATTCTCTTCACCTTTAACAAAAGTTCTTTTGTCTGGATGCTTTCTATTATGTACCACAAGTATATTTTTAAAATGGTACTGAGGTATATCACCGAGTACTTTATTAGTCATCATCATAAAGGCTGTATCTTCATGAATAAAGAATACTGATTTAGGAATATTTACTCCAGCTTTAATAACTTCAGAGCTTATAACTAAACCACAGCCGTTAAACTTATGCGGGGATACAATACTAACATCTATATCTTCTACTTTATCATTAAAACTATTCATTTCTTCTTTAGTCATTGTGTACCTTAAACTCCACCAGTTTTTAGTATCCATTTCAATAAATGGCTTATCAGTAAACTCTGGATGTTCTAAAGCTTTCCAGCTATCATCCCACATCTTACAAATAGCAAAAGTAGCTAAGTACTTAGGAGTTTTAACATTTTGATGTAAGTGGTTAAGCACTACAAATGCTTGCTTAGGAACTAACATATCTGTTTCTCCCCAAACTAATACATCTGCTTTTGTACAGTATGTACTATTGAACTCCCTTCTATAATCAGCTATACTATAGAGAGATTCTTTTACACTCAGTCTATTAGAAATAGAGTTACAAATTTTTCTAATTTTTGTTATCGCTTTACTTAAATCTGAATCTGAAGTAGGATTCTCTAGCGTAGTATCGCTGATAATACAAATATCTATTAGTACTTCGCCATCGTAACTCTCAATAGCATCTTTTAGAGAGTCTATATAGTACTCTATTATGCTTGATTCATACCATTGAATTAATACACCTATTGCAAATTTTGTTTTCATACTTTGCTAGCTATTTTTTCTGCTGATGCTACACAATTACCTACTTTACCGCTAAACAGAACTATAGTATCGTCTTTAAATTCTACTATTGTTGGTCTAGCATCTGTATCATCTTTGTTAGGAAGTACAGTTCTGACTGTATACATCGATCCAACATGAATAGCTTTCTCTATATCAGGGAAGAACCTCTTAGCAGACTCTATAAATCTTGGAACATTGGTTAGTTTAGGATCTTTTATTATACCTTTATTAATGTAGTCTCTATACGCAGGAGGAACTATAGCCTCTTCTCCTATATTAGAACTATGGATGGCGTGTACCACATTACCTCCTACGTGATACTTAGTAAATCCGTATGGGTCAAAGCACATAAACGGTCCATCCATAATAACTATACTTTTATTTTTGTATCTATTAGGAAGAATGAATAAAGGTTTTTCGCATAACTCAAATTGATAGTTCTTTTTAACTTTATCAAAATCGTTTAATGAGCTATAAGTAGATATAACTTTATATTTGTATTCAGAAAGTTCTTCTAATGTACTTACTTCAGTGTTTAGAAGTAAATTAATATTACAAGCTTTAATTCTGTCCATACAAATCTTTCTTAAAGGATCAGGAGCATATAAACTCTCGCTGACTTTAACTGTAAGGGAGCAATTTGGCATAGGATCTACTATCTCCCAATGCAGGTTACATTCATCAAGAGTATGTAAATAATCTCTAGGGCTAGTCAAGCTATCTTCTGATGCTATACAGTAGTAATGTTCTACGTCATTTATTATAGCAGCGTTATAGTACTTTATAAAACTACTTTCATTATCTTTACAGGACGTAATAGTATCTTTACTTCTAGGGTAATGGTACCCTCTATGTACTCTGTATTGATTGATACCAGAAGTAGCTGAAAGTATATTGTCTTGTTTTTCAAATAGATCAACATGGTATCCTTTATCAGCTAATTTAATTGCTGCTGTTGTTCCATATATTCCTGCTCCTATTACTGCTACTTTACCGTATAGTAATGGTTTAAGCTTCTGTACTATTTTTGTAGCAAAGATAGTTCTATAGTAATTACCTGTAAAATCAGCTTCACTAGTAAGTACAGCTGTTAGCATTGTCTCTAAAGCATCTGTATCTGTTGTAGGTTCTATATTATGAGTCTTTTTTTTATACCAATCAAAGTTATAATCGAAATGATATAATTCTTTTCCGAATTTCAAAGTAAATTCTTTTACTAACTTTTCATTCTTAACTATATTAAGCTTAAACTTAGTACCTATACCAGCGGTATATATAAGATAAAAATGATGGTAAGCTATTCTATCTAAGATGTTAGAGTAAGCATAGCCCCATTTTTTATAACTAAATTTATTTGTATGTGTTATATGTTCATAATTAAGAACATCATCAACATAAAATAAACAGCTATTATCATTAGCCAACTTATAAAGTTCTTCTACAGCCTCATAGTTAAAAGCAGCAGGCTTCTCACAAAATACATTAATACCTTTTTTAAGGAAATGCTTTGCTTGTTCATAATGAAACTCACTAGGGCTTGCAATAACTACCCATTCTGATTCATAGTTCCACCATTGGTCTTTTGAACCAAGTACCCATTCTATTTCTACTCCTTCGATTAACTTTAACTTAGAAAGTATCTTAGAGCCGAATTTACCTTTACCTATCTGGCCTACTTTAATACTCATATAAATATTTGTATGTTTTTTCCATCCAATAAGGAACTGTTTTATCCTTATCAGGTAGACCGTTAAAGTGCATTACATACCCTGCTTTTGTATGTTGCATCTCTTCGTTTAAACATTCTTTAGCTGCCATACAGCTCATATTATAGCTATAAGGCAAAGCAGTTGTTTCTATATTGTGTTTCCTTAAAAGGTAATTGAGAGGAGTTTGATCTGTGCCTACCCCATATGTTTTCTGACACCAGCTAATCATATCAGAATTGTTTGTATAAAAATCTCTCATTACTTTAAAAAACTCTCTATGCTTATTATTAACTACTTGAAATCCACTATTAAAATATTCATACCAATTAAATATAGGTTCATCAGTAAATAAATGCTTGTTATAATTTTCCATAGATCTAATAATCCAATCAAAATTTCCATCATCATGAACTAAAGTATACTTATTATTAGTAAGTTTAAAAAAGTCTGGGGTATCAGGGTGAACTATAGTATCAGCATCTACGATACATATCTGATCAAATTTTAATTCATTTGCATCTAGTATATCAAATAAGAAATATCTTTGCCATATGATTCCCATATAGTTCATATCTGTTACAGGTTCTTCTAAAGTAAGAAGTTCATGATCGTACTTCTTTGTAAAGTGTCTCCAACTATCTATTGATACTTGATACTCTTTTTTAGTCTTTCCGTCTTTTTTAATGTCTATTAAAAATACTAAATTTTTACTCATAATAGTTTTTATAATTGTCCCATACTTTTGCCATAATTTTTATCCTATCTTCGATTCCAAATCCAGTAAAGTGCCATATGTTAGCATACTTAATAAAGAACGGGGTCATATCTTCGTTTAATTGCCAGTTGTGTTTAAACATGTCCTTTTTATGAATTGAAAATAAATTCCATGTAGGAGGAATATGCTTAACTTTTATATTATGTTTAGTAAGCATAAAGTTTAATACTGTTTGTTCTTTTCCTACTCCTTTCTTAGAATCTAAACTTGAACTATTTTTTTCATAAAATTTTATTAGGTCATTATAAAAATCTTTATGTTTATAAGAAAAGAAACTCACACCTGCATTAATATAGTTTGAAATATCTAATGATATATCAGGAAAAAATTCTTTATAAACATCTATTGAATTAAGAATCCATCTCAAAGAGCTTCTATCTACTACCCCACAGTATTCATCATCATATAAATTAAAAGGATTAGGAGCATCCCATTTAACCATTGTATCAGAATCGACATATATAATCTTATCGTACTTATCTCCTACTCTTTCAAAGATAGTATGTTTATTCCAAACAGGAAACTTATATCTAGTTTCATGAGTATCTATAACTAAAAAATCTATATTTTTTTTACCGCACCAAGCTTTCCAACTATTAATACAGTATTGGCTATAATCATTATTACGAAACTGAGATGTATTATGATCTATCGCTATGGTATAAATTAGATTTTTACTCATACTATAGCTCTACCTTTCATTTGTTCCCAATCTCTTACTTCTCTTACTTCATCGTTTTTATCTCTAGTAGCTTTCATCATTACAGGATCTACTCCTGCTTCTTCTGCTACCTTAATTAAAGCATTGAGGTCTTTAGGAAGACAGTGCCCACCAAAGCCACAATAACCATCAGGTCCTTTTACTGCCCAGTGAGAAGTCCCTAGTCTTTCATCATGTAACGAATACTCTAATACTTTATCGTAATCTAAGTCTAATGCTTGTGCTAGTTGATACATTTCATTAGCAAAAGATACTTTATTAGCTAAGTAACAGTTAGTTATATACTTAACCATTTCAGCATGTTTAGATCCTGTCTTAACAAAGTGTATCTTTTTAAATGCTACTGAGTATATTTCTTTTAATCTAGTAGTTGCAGGTCTAGGACCTCCTAGTATAATCCTAGTTTGATTCTCGAAGTCTTGTATTGCATTTCTTTCAGTTAAGAACTCTGGATTAAAAACTACGCTTATATTACGAAACTTAGAGTTTAATTTTTCAGTAGTACCAGGAGGTATAGTAGATTTAATTACAGCAATCTTACACATGCCGTGGTTATTTAAATCTTCTATAGTCTTTTCGACTATACCTGTATGGCAAGAACCGTCTTTATCCATTGGAGTAGGAAGACAAACGAATACTATTTCAGCATCCATTACTTGATCTTTAGTACTATTACATTTACTTTCGTCTAAGTCGTATGTGTATACTTTAAAATATGTTTTGAACTTTTGGTATATAGCATTACCTACAAAGCCTTGTCCTATAATTCCTATCATAATTTTTCTATAATTTTTATTTGTTCTCTTGTTATTGTGCCAACTTTTTGTTTATCGACTACGTTATCATACACAGTTAAAAATACTTCATCTTCAGAAAAATCAAACTTGTTTAGTTCGTATTCGTTTCTTTTAATAGTAGCAGCATTTTTCTTAAGTGCTTTTTTTAAATCTTCTATTAGCAACATATACTGCTCACTGTTAAGCTTGAGTCTACCGTAAGGTGATAGTTGTTGACCATTAAGGTAGAAGACCTCTGCGTTACCGTCTATAAATGTTATAATTGTTCTTTCTTTTTCTGTTTTGATATTCAACCCTTTCTCAGAGTAATTCTGTGTCCATCCTATAGTACTACCAAGCAATAGGAATAATGCTATTCTATTCATTTTATATTATTCAAAAAAGTATTTAATTTATTAAGGTTCATTCTAGTATCAGTAGGTACGTGAGTAGGAGGCTCTACAACTTTACTATTAGAAACTAAACTAGATAAATATTTACTACCTGTTCCTACGTTATAGGTTCCTACTGCATTATGTTTAATTAGCTTTATAACCAACTCAGCTATTTTGTTTACTTTATCTCCAGATGTTTTTGTTTTCCATATTTCTGGGTAATTAAAATCATTAGGTTTATGTAGTAATCTACATATAAGATACGAATTATTTCTCAATTTTACATACTCATCAGCTAATAATTTAGTTAGAGCATAATAACTATCGTGAGGAATAGCGTCATCTTCTTCAGAAGGAATATTTCTATTGTTAGCATATACATACTCTGTAGATATTTGAACTAGTTTTTTGTTTAAATCTCTGCAAGCTTCACTTAAATGAGCTACGAATAAATAATTTACATCAAAATGCTCATCGTATTCATCAGCATAAGTGTCTGTATTAGCTATACAGTTAACTATTATGTCATAATCCTTTATGTAATGTTTTTTAATAAAGTTAATTCCCGTTATAACAAACGTACCAGCTTTTCTAGATATACTGTCCCAACCAGTTTGCTTCTTTAATTCAGATCCTAGAGTTCCGTCACCTAAGATTAATACTTTCATTTACTTAGCAAAATATTTTTTTATTTTATCACATACATAGTCGACATCGCTTATAGTCATACCATGATGAGCTCCTAATAAGAAACCATTTTTCATAATGATATCAGAATTTTTAAAATCTTGTAAATATTCTCTATAAATTGGGTGCCTAGTAACGTTACCGGCAAATGTAACTCTCGTTTGTATATTTTGTTCTTCTAAGAATGTTAATAATTCTAATCTATTTTCAGTTTGTAATGGTAAAGCCAACCAGTTAGGTTTTATACTATCATCAGGAAGTATAAGATCTCCTACACCTTCCAAGTTACTTAAATATCTTTCTATATTAGTTCTCCTAATTTGTTTAAAGCCTTCAAATCTTTTTAATTGAACAATACCAAAAGCAGCATTCATTTCACAAGCTTTCATATGGTACCCTAAGACACTGTATAAAAATTTATGATCGTAAGGTATTCCATCTACAACGTGATTGAATCTATCATCTATAATTTCCGAATCATTACCTAATCTACCCCAATCTCTATACTGAAGACATTTAGTGACATGTTTTTTATCATTAAACATAACCATTCCTCCAACTCCTCCAGCTGTGATAACATGAGAGGCGTAAAAACTAGTAGTAGAAACATCAGTTTCTCTTGTCCTTGTAATAGTATCGGCAGAATCTTCTATTAGATAGATATCTTCCCTACCTATATCTTTTAAATCATTTTTAAGACTCTTCCAGTTTGGTTTATTACCTATAAGATTTGGTAACATAAGTGCTTTAACATCGTCAGTAATAGCATCTAGAATCTGTCCTCCATCGGCACAGTAGTTATTTAATCCTACATCTACAAATACAGGTATAAATCCTAATTGAATTATTGGAGCTAAAGTAGTAGCAAACGTACATGCTGGGGTAATAATTTTACTTCCTTTAGGAAGATCTAATGCTGCAATAGCAAGTAAGCATGCAGAGGATCCTGAGTTAACAAATACTCCGTACTTCTTTCCAAATTTTAGAGCTATTTTTCTTTCAAACTCTCGGCTTTTATCTCCTTGGCCTCCTAGCCATCCACTTCGTAAGGATTTTTCTACTGCTTTAATTTCTTCTTCTCCGTAAGATTCAAACTTGTAAGGGGCGTACCATATTTTTCTTCGTTTCATATTATTAATATAAGATTATTTTAGTAATTAGACAACTTTTTAATTGTATTTTGATTAGGATCAGTCCATAATTCATGATCTCTAATATGTTTAGGATGAGGTAATTTACTAAAAAACTTTACCCAGCCATGAGATAAATCTCTTTTACCCTCTCTTACACATAGTTCATCATACTTATATTGGTCACATTTATCCATTTCTTTCTTAAAAAATTCCCAATAGCCTGGGGGACGTCCTAATTGATCACATCTAAGGTCTCTATACTTACCTGGTCTAATCCAGGCGTAGTGGTAGGTAATTAGATCAGTAGGAAAAAGCATTCCATAGCCTCCATCTGCATTATGATAATCTGTAGTCATAAAGTTTTTAAGCATATCTTTATACTTTACTCCTCCTTTATCATATCTAAAACAAATACGTCTAGATTGATAATTACCTTCATGGTTATATTTTTTATCTTTTAAGTATATCTTTAGTCTACTCTTTTCAGCATACCAGAAATTTTGCATATAATCTATCCAAATAGATCTAAACCCTTGACCAGGTTCTAACTGATCGCAGTACCCTTCTATTTCTTTAGCTGTATTCTCATGATGAAATATATCTCCTTCGTAAGGAAATACAAAATCTCCTTCTTTAATATCTATATTTAATTCTTTAAAGTTATTTGTAGCTTTAATATAGCACTCAGTAGAATTATCACAATCTGAGTAATCCATCTTGTTAAGTATGATATTAGTTTTAGGGTAAATTTTTTGATATTTTTCAATAGTCTTTTCTAACTCTAAGTAATCAAATGCTCTTATTCCTTTACCATCAAGAGTATACTTATCCCTCCATACTTGATCTATGTTCTTATTGCCTTCTGTACCATTAGGGAACATACCTTCGTTATACACAAGATAGTCTGGATTAACAGTATCTATAATATTAGGTATTTGATGTTTAATCAAATGATGTTCTCCAAATGTAGGAACAAAAACTACTTTCATACTTTCTTATAAATTGTTTTATGTTTATCTGATAATATGTTACTAGGCTTTTCTTTTGAATAGTAATACAGTGCTATTGATTTTCTATTTACTCCTTCAGGTGTTTCTAAAGGTATCGGGTGACCATGGTAAGCAATAGTTTCTCCATCAGGTTGAGTATTAAAGATAACTATTCTATTAAATGATGGGTAAACTGATTTCACAGCATGAGTAAGTTCAGTATCCCATAGTTCTAACTGCCCATTATATTCTTCTTTCCAATCTTTGCTAAGGTAAATAATTATATTTAACCTTCTGTGAAGATCAGGCATTTGGTCTGATATATTAAAATCAGCATGTACATTTAAAAAACCTCCGTTTACTATTTGGTGTAACCCTCCGCCAGCTAATTCATTATCTCCTATAAGATTAGGTATCCCAGTTAAGTCAGATACTTGAGATAAGAATTCATCAGAGTTAAGATACTTTATAAACTTATCTATAGCAGGCAAATTCTTTTCAATAACTTTAGAATTTTGACACATAAGTTTATTGCTATTTTCATCATTAGATTTCCAATGAAATAAAGGAGAATTTTGAGAAGGAAATTCTTGATATACTTTTTCTAACATATCTTCATCGAAGAAGTTATCTAAACTAATATGTTCGAACGGTTCGTTATTTTTAAACTGAGATTTAAGTTGTTTTAAATTATAGTTGATCATTCTTTAATTGTTTTACTACTTGGTTTACATCAGCAATTAATTTTCCTTCATCAAATGTCCTTTTTTCACCTATGTAATTATACCCTCCTTGTAAATTAATTTCATTAAATAATCCTTTTATTTTTTTAAGAACTACTTTTACTACATTTACTTGATGGTATGCTTCTGTATCTTTATTTTGTTTAAATTTAAAATTATATTCTTTTATTCTCTCTGTAGCTAATCTATCCATGTAGGCACTGAAGGAATCAATATTTGTAACTCTTTTATTAGATTGCCCTTCTGGTATACCGGCTATTTGTTCAAGTAACTTATCTATTTCATTTTTCATCTTTCCTCTACTCTCATTAGCCTGTCTTAATCTAGCTTCGTTAACCATAAATTTTTTAAGAGTTGGTTCTCCTTCAGTTTTAGTATAGTACGCATCTCCTACATCTAAATCGTTTATAACTAGAGTTTCTATACATTCAATTAATTTTAATACAGTATCTTGTTTACCGTACATACCGCTGATTGCTTTTATTATTTCTTCTCTGCATGTAACTTCACATACTCCTTCTTCTTTATTATTATAGTTCTTTACTATACTTACTATGTAGGAATCTAAATTATTAGTTAAATTTATCATATTAATGTATCGTAGTAGTTATTTTGATGTTCTTGTCTTTCTATAGTTTTATGATGATATAAAGAATAATGTTCTTGAGCAGGTAAAGCTGCATAAGTTGAATACCCTTCTAATTTCTCATGAACTTTATTAATCCATTTAATTTCATTTTTATTTTTCCATATTCGCCATTGATAGTCTGGGTAATTAACCCATCCTGTATCATTGACTGCCCATCTCCATTTTGCTATATGCTCTTTAGTCAAACCTTTTACTGTATTTACTCTAGGAACTAAGTATACTTCATTATTAGGGTTACCTTTTAAAATTAAAGGTAAATTTTTTATAAGAGCCTTATTAGGAATCTCATCAGCATCTATCTGAAAAATATAATCACCAGAGCATAAGCTTGTAAGTTTATTTTTCCAATCAGCAAAGTGATGAGCAAATTCACCAGCATGCCAAGCAAATTCAGAGTTAACTGATTTAGCTCTTAGGTACTGTTCTACTCCTTGACTACCGTTTTTGCTATCAAATAGGATTACTATTTCATCATCTAATCTTTTATTGTCTAAAAGAAAAGATACTAATGTTTGAATTTCAGTAGCTTCGTTACATACTGTAATAGCATAACTTATTTTCATTGTTTATAAAAATCTATATACTCTAATGCTGTCATAAAATCATTTTGAGGATATTTTTTTAAATTTGTCATATCCATTTTATGAGTTTGATCTTTAGGAAACTGCTTAACTTTTCTATCTTCTTCTGTAATAGGAACTGCCTTAACAGCTGACCAACCCCATTCATCTTTGTTACTACCATCTAAAAATACCATACCTTTTTCTGGTATACTAATTGTGGCTGGTGCCCATACTCTTTTATCTTCATCGGTGTGAAGTAGGTCTTTATATAACTCAGGAGAGGTAGCTAATAAATCATTTACTACTTTAGAACCTTCTGTCATAAGAGTCGATGTAGTAAACCCACTACCGAAACATAACCATGTTTTTATATGAGTACCTTCTTGTTCAAATGACTGTTCATAACAAGCATTACTACCGAAAGGACCCTGTACTAATTGATCTTGATTTAATTTCATACTTTTTTAAGTTTAGGAAGTTTTATAGCAGGTGGTGTTGATGCACCTGGTTTATTTAATTTAGGAAGTGAAAGTTTAGGAAGTGTTAGCTCTACTTGTTGAGCAAATTCAGGAATATTTTTTTCAAATAACTTTTTCAAAATAAAAACCATATTATCAAAACTAAAATTTGCTTTATTTTGATGCTTTAATTTTTTAGCATGAGTAATATATTTTTTATAATGTTTAAATATATTTTTATATGCTTTACCAACTTCTATAGAATCAGCTTTAAACCAAGCAGCTTGAGCCAAGAGTACGTTTTTCTGTACTGATGAAGGATGAAGTTGTTCTAATTTACCGCTAAGAAGAGTAGTATACTGTTTGTCTAGAAAATCTAAATGTCCTGACCACCCTGAAGCCATAATTGGCTTACCTATTAAACTAAATTCAAGTAGAGGTCTACCGAACCCTTCTCCTCTCGTAAGCGATACCATAGCTTTAATTTTAGGATGATTGTATATACCGTTAATCTCTTCATCGGTTAAATCTCCATGTATTACGTATACATTAGGTAACTTACCTTTAACTGTATTCTTTATAGACTGTATTTTATTTAATAAAGAAGTTTTATCCATTAAGGATGTATTAGCATGAGAAGTTTTTAAAACTAAAGCTGGTTGATTAGTTTTATTTTTAAATGTCTCTAAGAAAGACTTTATAGTAAAACCTATATCTTTTCTATCATGACCATATTCTCCTTGTAACCAATGTCCCATTACTAGAAAACAAAATGACTCTTTAATTATAGATAAATCAAAATTTGACTTTTTCGTTAAATATTTTTCTAAGTCTGCACCTTCTAGCAATACTTCTATTGGTTTATTAACTTGTACTTTAGAAGTAATTTTTCCAGTTTTATTATCTTTTACCTCCCAGGCAGTCTTAAGAAATATATCTTTACTATGTTCAGAAGAAGTAAGTGTTAAGTTCATTCTATTTACTCCTTGAATCCAACTTTGATCTACTAGTGTTGATTCTATTCCAGCAGTAACTCCTATACTATACTCACCTACAGGTTGAAATTCATTAGGAACTGTTATCTGAATCCAAATTTCAGGTTTTTTATCTACCTGAGGTACTATTAAAGAGTATAGTTCATCTTCGTTATTATCGTTCAAATAGCCGAATCTAGTATTACCCCATCGTTGAGATAGTAACTTTACATTGTATTTATCTAATTTTAAAACTGCTTTGATAAAATCTCTTGATCTTGCTCCGTAGCCTGAATAGGTATCTACTGGCGAGCTTATAAACATTGTTGGTTTATTCATATTAGTATCCTGTTAATTTATGAGTTACTTTAAGCGATGGTGCTTTATCTACATGAAAGACTTCGTATCTAGGTCTAGGTTTAAACTTTGCTAAAGTTTCATCAATACTGTTAATCATATTTTTACACATATGGTCTGCAGTCATTTGAGCTTCATCAGATTGAGCCCATATATTTCCAGCTATTCCTCTTCTATCTCTTTCCTCTTTTGGAATATCATATACCTTTTTTATAGCAGCAGCTATATCCTCAGGGTTAGATCTATCATCATATATATAAGGAGTCATAGGAGATCCTGCTAGAGAAATATTAGAAGGGAAAACAGGTACTGCCCATTCGCCACATTTTTTATAAGTGCCTCTATGGTTGGAAGGAAAGTCAGCATCGAAGTCTATCCAATCACCATTTTCATCTTCAAATCTTAATTGATCTTGCATTCCTCCTGTTGCTGCACCTATTATCATCGTACCAGACATCATAGATTCTGTTAAAGATAATCCCCATCCTTCATTAGATGAGATTAAAGTAGTAACATCACACATATTATACATAAAGTTCATTTGTGCAGATGATATTTTTGCAGTAGAAAAGTAAACATTACCTTCTGGGAATATAGCTTCTTTTACTGCTTTTAAATCTGTACCGTGATCATTAGAAACTTCTGTATGCATTACTAATCCGCATCTCTTTGCTTTTTCTTCTCCTATCATATCACAGAAGAACTTAAATGATAAAATAATGTCTCCTGGTCTCTTTCTATGAATATTTCTTGAGTTAAAATAAATTAAGAAGTCTACATCTGGATTATTAATAGTCTTTTCTTTAAACTTTACAAGTTCTGGGTATAAAGGATTATCTTTTACTATAGGAAAGAAATGTTTATTATTAATTCCATGAGGAACATAATTAATAACTTTATCTATAGCATGATCACCTAGTACTAATTTATTAATATTGACTGTTTGTTTAGATATACCCATTAAGCAATCTACAGAGTTATAATAATCTCTATTGTATATAGGAGCAGGATAGTCATCCCAAATATTTAACCATACGATTGGAATTTTATTTCTAACTTCTCTTTCAATTTCAAATAACCAGATCCAGTATCTAGGATCAGTAAAAATAAAAATAGCATCTGGTTTTTCTTTTTCAAGTAAACTTCTTATTAAGGTACTATTTCCATAACCTTCAAAAGGCATAATATGTACTTTGGAATCATTTATTCCAGCATTCTTATTAACATCGTCAGATATATCTATTACTTTACCTTTTTCTGGATGTTTAAGAGCAGCTCCTACTTGAAACCAATTATACTTGTGTGCAGAACCTACAACCAATTCTCTCGACATTGTTGCTATACCGGAGTGCATTCTTAGATCATCACTAAGTAAGAGTATTTTTTTCCTCTCACTTTTTTTAATATAACCTTCTATCATTATTTACTGTATTTAATATTATTTTGTTTATGTATCTTATCCTTAAATGTCTTATCTGTAAGGTATAAATAAATTGCACGATCTGCAAGCTTTTTAAAAGAAAAATTTTCTTGAAGGCAAGCCATTTTAAAATGATCGAAAAGGGGTTGAGTAATTTTAACCGAGGTTAATTTTTCATTTCTTATCATAACTATATATCTTTATATATTTATATATAAATAGGCTAAAATCCTGAAAGTTGCATACAATGGTCACATTTACCCAATGGTGATTTACAGCTAAAGTCTTTATATATAAACTTTCCATTGCTATCTAATACATCATCAAGAAATCTATTCATTGATTCTAATACTTGTTTAGTTTTTCTGGGCCCTGCATTAGGTTTGAACTCTTGAACTCTTCTTTGCATTGAAGCAAACTCAGCATCTTTTGGTACTCTTCTTTTTACTATAAAAAACTCTACGTTTATTTTATCTGGGCTAATATCGAATTGTTTAGCAAAGAACTCTTTATACAAAACTACTTGAGCAGTTAAGTTAGGATTTTTCTTTTGATTATCATTCCAGCCTCTAGTAGATGTTTTTATATCTACTACAGTCCACTCATCAGTATTAGGATGATAAAATACTAAATCAACTAACCCTTTAAAGACTACCCCTGGTTTAAGTTGCTGGTACAATAATGTCTCTACTCCTGCTAGCATCATATTTTTTGTTCCGAAATATACTGCTCGCTTCTTTTTAATAAAGTCTAAAATATGTTTACCGTCTAGCCAAAATTGCTGAAGTTCATCAGGAGTAGAGTAGTGCTCATGTCCATTTACTGCTTTGCCTGATCTATATGCTTTAATCATATTATCATATAGTAACTTATTAATATCTATTTCATTAGCTTCTTTTACAGAGTTATGATATAAAACTTCTAAATAATGCTGTAACGTTTCATGAAATGCCGTACCAAATGTAGTATATATATTTTGAGTAAATGGTACTAGTTTCTTTCTATACTGCATATCCCATAGCTTAGGACATTTATTATATGTACTTATAGAGCTATATGATATATGAGTTAGCTTAGAAGGTGTTTGCTTGATCTTACTCTCCCAAACAACCTTCACAGGTCCTTTTAGTTTTCTTTTCAATATAATTTATTTAGTTTTCTTCCATAATCCTTTCTGTACTATTTGAGAAATAATACCATAGTTACTTAAATCTTGAAAAGTATCTATTAAAGATTCGTTTTGAGCTTTTCTATTCGATAGAATCATATTCTTCCATCTATTTACTTTATCTGATATTCTATACCAGAGACCAACTAAAGCGAAGTCAGTTTCTTCTTGGTTTACTAATTGAGTACCAGCAGCTACATTACCCATACCGTAGTCTAAATGCTTCTTAGCAAATAGCTCAAACTGTTCGTCTGATATATCTTTATAGGCTTTGTAAATAAGAGGGTATTCTTTTTTTAGTATCGGTAAGGCTTTTATAGGTTCTTTCATATTATAAAGATAAGAAAAAATACCTTACGAACCAACTACATATAAATAATTCTGCTGTCGTCTCCTCTACTAATTCTACCTCTTCGTCCATCGGCAAGAGTAACTATAATACTATTAGGTTTAGTTTCAAATGTAGGTTTCTCATCTAAGAAAGTTCTAGTACCATCTTTTTCTATAATCATGTACTTAGCATAATTTTTAGTAAAGTCTTTGAAATCTCCTGCAGACTCATCATCTGCTTCTTCACCATCTTTATCATAATGATCCCCATCATTACCATTCTGACCTATAATATTCATTCTATCTTCATCATAATCCTCAGGAAAGATTCTGCTCTCTTCCTTAGGTTCTTCTTTTTCACCGTATATGTTTTCTTCTTTCCTAGGGTAAGCTATATCAAAAGCAAAATTAGCTGCAACTACTAAAGAAATAGCTAATGGATCAAATACAAATATAATTATTAGAAGAAGTATATTAATTATTACATCCATCGGAGTGTCAGTAAGTCCTGATAAGTATTTTAATGGACCTAATTCTCCTGCTACTTCAGAGTTATTAGTTAAAGTAAGTATTTCCAATTTAAATTTCTGTAAGCTATCAGCTGCTATTTGTCTTTTTTCTTGAACAGATTTCCTATTCTCTTCTTCAACTTCAATACGTTTTTGCGAAAGCCTAAGTTCGGCAGTAGAGATGGTTGATCTAATGCCCCCAGAAACCGTGGTGTCTCGTACCTGGATCGACTGAGCTTTGGCATTAGAGAGAATAGAAATATTACTACTAATTTGTGTAAGCTCTTTTTCATAGCGTTGTATATCGTCTTCATAAAATTGTGCTTTGTTATCTAAAAATTCTATTTTATTTTGGTTAATTAGTAAATTAGCATAAGTATCTTGATAAGCTGCTGATAAGAATCCATAAATACCCATGCTTGTAATAACGACTAATATAAATGCTGCTATTGCTAGATAAGTTCTAAGTATTTTATTTATCGTATCCCAATATTGATAAAGTAGGGAAGCTATTACTAATTTAGCTACTTCTAAAGAACCAGCCATTATAATTACTTCAAATTGTGCTCCTGCAAACAGTTTACTTAATCCGTATACTGAATAGAATGCTGCTGATGCAGATACTGATAGGGCAGAAAAGGCAATGATGAAAGGAAAAAAACCTTTTTTTACATTTTTCCACATAATTTTGTTTATAATAAATAGTTAAGTTACTGAATCAACAAAAGCAATATAGCTCCTCCACCGATAGCTGAACCTATTTGGTATAGTTTCTTTTGTCTATTAGCTTTCTTTAATGCTGACTGTAAATCATCAGACATTTCAGCAGCTGTTTTGATTTGACTATCTTTTTGTGTAATAATATTGTTTAAGGTAAAAGTTTGAGATTTGAGATTTGATACTAAATCTGATTGAGTGACTAATTTATCGTTAGTGACTGAAATAAGTTTTACTAAAGCGTTAATTTCTTTAGTGCTATTATCTCCTTTAATTAAATCCTTGACTACTAGTTTAGCTATAGGATTACTTAATTGAATCGTTTTCGTAGAGTCTTTCTCTGTATCTGTCTGCGAAAAACTGCTCCAGCATATCATCACCGAAATAATCGATAGCATCAAGCTGTGCTTTTGTTTCTTTTTTAATAACATTTATATCTCTATTTAAATTGTTAATCTTTACATCAAAGGCTGCTACAGCTTTTTCTAGTTCTTTAGATTCTAGTTCTAAGCTATCATTTACAGTCTCTAGTAAAATAATCTGTTGTTGTAGTATATTGATTTGCGTTTCGTATTTAGCAATATCAATAGTTGGTTTTTTATCTATAATATAGAATACAACTATGGTTGTAATACATAGTAATATAACACTTGCTCTGTTCATATCTTAGAATATAAGAAAACTATTTCGATTAAGCAACTAAAGCTGCTTGGAATCTATCCCAATCAAAGGCTGATCCTGGATCTACTTTACCTTTTCTATCTCCTCTTACATGATCTCCACTACAATCTGAGTGACGGACTACGTTAGAAGCTGGAATGTTATACTGTTTCATCCACCATTTGCAAGTAGATAAAGCAGCATCAAACTGAGCTTCAGTATAAGTGCCTGGTTGTTTGATTGCTTTTAAAAAAGAATCATACGTTTGTTTACCTGGCACTAATAACTCAAAGCCTAAATAATGGGAGTTTAAATTAGATAAACCATCCCATTTTGATTTACCTGCATGATAAGCTTTACCTGGTGAAGAGATCATTTTCTCATAAGTGCCATCAGGATGTATAAACCCATGTACGGATAGTTTTAATTCTTTTAAAAAATTATGAGCTGTTATCCATTCGCCTTCCCATTTAAGGTATTCACCCATAGAGTGTACAACTATCCCTTTTGGTTCTATTGCCATAGTTTATTTTTTACCGCCAAATATTTTTCCTGCTTCTGCAATTCCGAATGAACCAAGTACAATATATACAAATGAATCGTATATAAATTCGTTGATTACTAAATCTTCTCCTACATAACCTGTAACTAGGTCTGCAACAGCAAAAAGTACCATAATAGCGAATGCCATGAAGCCAACTACTGATTTTTCGTTGATATCATTTTTGTCTTTAAATAAGTCTTTAAAAGCCATCCATTTAAGTTTTAAATAATTAAACATAAGATAACAATTTTAATAAAACAATATTTTAGTATAACGTTTATATCAATAAATAGTTTTCAAAAAGCGAACCTAGCACCTATAGTGAAAGCATAAGTCATTGGAATTTTTTTATCTGTATTATGAACTGTGCTTATTCCAAGATTAGCATTAAATCTTTGAGATAGTTTATAGCTGTTATTAGCACCAATAATATAAGTAAAATTTTCAAATGGTATTATTTTAAGGTCTAAAGGTCTAATTGTCACTGGTAGAGACAGTGCTAACATTGGAGCTACAGTAAATCTAGGTAATGCTTTGAAAGTAAATGGTTTAGTAGCAAATCCTGTTATAGATGTAGTAGAAGATAATTCTCCAAAGGCATTAACTAACCCGGCACTAGCAGCAAATCCAGCTACTCCGCCCTTCCATTTATTATCTTTTTGTCCCATCCATACTCTACTATAACTATAAGACATCATAGTAGTCCCATACATATACATAAAGTTAACTGAGTTAGTATCTACATAATGTATCGAACCTTTATCGTAGAATGTTCCAAACTTTTCTTTTTTCCCAGTAAAAGGATTGTTTAGATAGTAATCGACTGGTTTATCATACTTCCACCATACGTTACTAATTGAAGTACCAACCATAAACTGCTGCATGTTAGACCATATCATAGCATTATAGCTATATGTAGTTGTTCCTATTAAGTTAGCTTGTGACATTCCAAATGATGCTGCAGTGGTCATAGTACCGTCTATCATTTGTACTGCCATTAAGTTAGCAGCTATAACAGGTGGTTGTCTTTTCTTTTTCTTTTTCTTTTTCTTTTTTTCTTTCTCTTCTTCCTCATCACTTTCTTCTTCGCTCTCTTCTTCCTCTTCCTCTTCTTCTTCTTCCTCCTCTTCTTCTTTTTCCTCTTCCTCTTCCTCTTCTTCTTTTTCTTCTTCCTCTTCAGATTCTTCCTCTTCAGATTCTTCTTCTTCACTTTCTTCTTCCTCAGACTCTTCCTCACTATCGTCCGACTCTTCTTCAGAGTCATCACTATCTTCATCACTATCATCACTATCATCATCCCCACTGTCATCATCATCACCACTGTCATCATCATCGCCACCGTCATCATCTCCATCTCCTTCATCCCCACTATCGTCATCTCCTTCATCTCCACCGTCGTCTCCATCACCATCCCCTCCGTCGTCACCGTCACCATCTCCGTCACCATCTCCTCCATCATCACCATCTCCTCCTCCATCGTCTCCATCTCCTCCTCCATC
>TARA_R110002012_G_scaffold36553_2_pt1 | contig 18788 bp, 36 predicted proteins | sample TARA_R110002012 | Tara Oceans TARA_R110002012 (sample SAMEA4396515) | marine metagenome | biome: Westerlies Biome; feature: [DCM] deep chlorophyll maximum layer (ENVO:01000326); material: water (ENVO:00002006), including particulate matter (ENVO:01000060) such as... | depth 40 m
CATTACCGCATCCATAGTTTGCCACCCTTTCTCCAGTTTGTTATCTAAGTCTACAAACTCTTTTAACTTTAGTTCTGATAGGTTAGGATGAAAGCCGTAATCTACGTTATCTATATTTAATATTAAGTTTAAGTCTTTATTGGCAGGCTTATCGAACAGCTCGTTTAAGCGTTCTACCGCTTTATCTAAAACACTCTTTTTAATATTGCCTAGCTTATCTAAAGGCGCACCTGTAAACGCAGACAGTAGTACGGTCTGCTTTTGTAATTCTTCCGCTTCTTCGTCGTAGTGTTCTGTAAACTGCATATAACAGCCTAGCGCTACTTCTTCCCATTTGTTAGGTATATAGTAAGTATCTTTGTTAATAACTAACTCCATAATATAAAATATAAAAACTTAATTTTCGTTATACTTGCAATTCCTAACACGCTCTCACAGGCTTTAGGGCTTTCATTGTTTTAGTAGACGGCAGCTTATCGGCTGTCGTTTTCTATTGTATATAATACTTACCCTGCGGCTTTAATTCGTAATACATACGCATAGCTAACGCGTCGCTAAAGTCAGGCGAACGCCCTATAGCGCTCTTAACTTCGTCTTTACTTATTAGCTGTAGCTTCGTATCTTTATCGAAGTTCTTACGCCTTACCTGTTCTAGCTCTTGTACTATGTAATTTTTGTAAGTTATGTTATTAGTGCTTATATATATATTAGACTTGTTTAAAGCATCGCTAAGAGCGTAATAACATTGCGTCTTTAAGTTTATATAGTTTTCGCTTTTAAGTGCTTTAGAATTGTTTACAAACGCTTTACAGCGTAATATATCACGTACACCGCCACCTACTCCGTCGTCGTCTACTATAATGTTACTTAACAGTACGCCGTATGTTTGTTGTAGTTTACGTATAGCTTCGGCTGCTTCTGTTACGCTATTTTTGTCGATTACTGTGAATTGCTCTGCACGTAAACCATTCCAATATATAATACAGGTTTTATCTTTACCGTAGCGCGCTATATCTGCGCTTATAAACTTTTCGCCCGTAGGTGTATTGTCTAGCTCAAAGGCAGATAGTATAGCGTTATAGTTTATTAGTTTGTCTTCGCTGTCGTCGTATTCCCAGTTACCATAGAGTAGCCTTTGCTTACTTATTTCGTCTAGCTTTAGTAGCTGTTCTTTGTAGTGTTTAGAGATATGCTTATTATCGTCTACTAAAGCCTGTATAAATTTACGATGTTTTTGTATTCTGTTTTCTTTGTGCGGTTTATAAAAGTCGCTATATACCCAGTTCTTAGCAGGGTTACAAGTCATAAGTAGTTTAGGTGTTAAGCTGTATTCGTCTAGCTTATAACGTAGCCTACTGCTTACGATCTGTTTCGCTTTTTCTGTTACTTGATTTGCTTCGTCTATAAAGGCTGCAGTAATTTCTAGCGATCCAAGTGAGTCGAAATTTCTATCTGATGGGTATAAGAATAAGTCTTTTAGTATTATTTCGCTACCGTTAGTAAAGCGTATTATATTGCTTTGTGCGTTATAGTTGTAGTCTATATTTGCTTCTATATTAAACTGTTTACAGACGTCGAAAAATGTGTTTAGCGTAGTTTTCTTTAAGCTGTCTAATTTACTTCTACCCATTAAACAGCGTACACCTACGTAAGTAGTGCAAAGGTATATAAGCCAAACGCTGCCAAGGTACGACTTACCGCCACCTGCAGAACCGCCAAATAATACTTCTGTAGTAAAGTCGTCTTTTAAATACCTTAACGCTAAACCTTGTTTTTTTGTTAGCTTAGTCTTCGTCAATTTCTATTTGTATATTGATAGGTCTAGCGCCTCCGCTTAGTTCGTGTTCTTGACGTTCTACGTAACCGCGTTTTTTTCCTTTAGTCTTTAAGTAGAATACTGTAGCGGGTGTACTACCCTTCTTAATCTGTTTATGTAATTGACTTTCTGCAAAGTCTATAGCTACGTCTTCTATACTCTTTACTGTTAGCTTATAGTCTTCGTCTTCGTCTAACCAGTCGTAGTGCGTGCTTCTATTGATTCCTACCATTTTAGCGGCTGTAGTAACTACGCCTAGCGTCTGTTCTAACGCTTCTAACATAGCTAGCTTACCCTTTTCTGTTCTATCCTGCATAGGTGTCGGTTTTCGTTGGTTATTTGCCGCATAAAGCGCACACTACCTTATCGTCTTCTTTAGGTTCTTTTTCTTCTTCGTGTGCTAGTATATCGTCTTCGTTCTGCCATACGTCTAACCCCCAGTCTTCAAGGTCTACGCTATCCCATTCGTTAGCTAGTATATCAAAGTCCCAGTCGCCGTAACTTAGGTTATCCTTTATTAGAAACTCCTGCGCCTGTCGTTCTGTTAAGCTTTCTGCCCGTATTACAGGTACTTCTTTATAGCCTAATTCTACTAACGCTCTGTAGCGCATATTACCGCCTAGTATAACGTTATCCTTATTAAGTATAATAGGTCTTAGCTTTAGCATTTCGGGCAGTTCTTTTATAGACTGCTTTAGCTTTTCAAACTTAGCCTTATTTACTATTCTGGGGTTATGCTTATTAGGCTGTATTTTACTTAGTTGTAGCGTCTGTATTTTCATAGACTAAATTAGCTAACGTTTCTTTGTCTGCGGCTATTCTGTTTAGTTCAAAGTTTAAGTGATCTATAGCCTTTCTTATCTCCTGTTCTATAGGGTTGCCTTCTTTTTTACCGCATCGTAAAAGATACGCGATAGCTACACCTATATTATAGTTATCCGCTTGAAAGTCTTCTATAACTTTAGAGGCTTCGTACTTATGTGTTTTGCCTATATAGTATTCTGGCGGCGTACCTTCTTCTACTACCCTTCCGTTACGCGTGTAGTCGTAATAGTATTTACTGTGCTTTGTCATATTGTTAATTATCTTTATAGTCTGTTAGCAGGCTGTTAAAGCTAGAATTAGATACTGTTCCGTTAGGCTTCTTAACTATATTAGCAAAACCTTTATGTTCTTTTATAAACACTCTGTAGTCTTTACAGTTGTCGCAATAAGCTTCGGGTACTATTACCTTATCGCCTACTACTTTTAACGTAGTCTTACTTAATTCTATTACGCCGCAGCTACATTCGTACTTTGCCATTTTCTACTACTTGTTTTATACCTTGAAAGCAACTGCGTAAACAGCTACCGCAATTACTTGTTACTTTATAATTCGTTTTATATATGTCATTATATAAGCGGATCATATCTGCCTTACTTTCGTGACTGTCTGCCTTGCTAGTCTTTATGTGCTGCCAAACTTTTAAGGCTCTATCTTTTTGCTCTTTAGTTACTACCATTTATTCTTAGGACACGTTTCACTTTTCCAACTAGCTTTATCAGCAATAGGGCAGCCGCATACAGTACAGCTACTATCGCTATCATTATAATCGTCGCACCTACTGCAGCTATGTACTCTGTCGTAGTAAGTAGTCGTGTCTGCTTTTTCAAAACCATTTTTAGCGTGCTTATAGCTTGCTTTTAGGAGGTTGTAAGCCTTTACCATTAAGGTCGGGTTTCTTTTTGTCATATCTTTGCAGTTTAACTATACCGTACGGTTCGTAGTCTGGGCTTAATATTACATCTATGTCGTAAAAGTCGTATTCTGTTATGTCTACCCTATACTCTAAGTCGCCGTCTTCGTTATAAAACTCTATACAGGGTATGTTATATTCTATAAACCTTACAAATTCTTTATAAGTCATTTGCCCTAATTTCTTTAAGTCGGCGCGCTACGTAGTTTTTAACTATTTTTAAAGTAGTGTATATTGACATCCTACTAATCTTTGTTTTATTAGATAAAGTCGTATAGGTGTATCGTCTACCTTTATTATCGCCTAATACGTACAGCTTAAACAGTTCGCGTTCGTACCAATACATCTCGCTAAGTATATCGTTTACTAAATCAGTATCCTCTATATAGCCTTCGCCTTCTATAAAATATAAATCGGCTGTATTTTGTTTTTTACTTATAGAGTATTTACCGTTAGTTATGACGTCTAGTAATATACGTTCGTATGGTTTTCTATATTTGTAATGGTATTTAGAAGTCTTACTATAGTAGTTATTTTTACAAAGGCGTATAAAATAGTACTTAATCTGTTTGTCTTCTATAAGCTGCTCTAGCTTACCTTTAGGCATTTCTAACAAGTATAAAAATACCTCCTGAGTAAGGTCGTCTAAGTGATTAGCAGGTATAAACTTAGAGGCTATCTGTTTAAGCTCATTACATAACGCGTTTGTTAACATAACGCATAATACTAAATAAAAGTAATTATACAAATTTGTTAATAACTAATTACTAACAAAGTTGTTAACTATTATCTAGGTCTTTTAGCTTTACTTTATATAGGTCTATTAAATATTGTAGATCGCCTTTGCTGTACTTAACGCTTTTACGGCTTAGTGCTATTAGGTCTTCTACCGCTTCTTCTCCTATTTCAGCTATTAGCTTCTGTCCAAATAGGTATTGTTCACCCTGCGCAAACATATTGCACTTTACACATTGAGGTTTAACGTTACCAAATTCTATATCCCAACGAGTGCTAGTGTGTCTTCGGCTCTGAAAATGTCCTGCTTGCATTTCTTTAACGGGCTTAACCTGTCCACACGTATAACATTCTACGTAGCCGTTACTGTCTGCGTAGTACCAACGTATATACCTGCTAAATACCGCGTCTAGTTCTTTTTTGAGCTTTGCGTGCGTTTTAGCTTTTCCTGCCATTTCTTCTTAAGTTTTTCCTGTCTGTGTTCGAAGTATAACGTAAGCCCTGTATAAGTTACGCCTAAAATTAAGCCTATTAAAAATATCGCTTCTAGCATATCTATTGTTTTATTCGCTTTGCTTTGTTAATAGTAGTACCTATCTGTTTAATGTTTTCTTCGTATCGTTGGTAGTCTGTTAATCGCTTCTGGCTACGCATTAAATTAGCTTTAGTTTTGTATTCCTTTAGCCAAATGTTCATACTTCTAACGTTTACAAAGCCGCCGCTATCGCTATGTCTTATACCCTGTTCAAAAGCAAACTTAACTTCTTCTAACGTAAGCGCGCTATATCTATTTACTAAGTCTTCGTATAATAACTGCGCCATAATTATAACTTGCTGCGTATCAGGCTTTTGCCCTAACATTAAATAACATTTACTTACAATATCTACACAATCTTTTTTCAAGTTTGCTTGATCGTTATTGAAGCGGTGCCAAATTTGATCAACTTTGCTTTGCATATCTTTTAGTTTTTCTTATTCGTCTTCTGCGTTCCTGCCCTTTTAAACAGTTTTTAATAGGGTTAAATCCAAACATCAGTTCGAAGTCTGATTTTTTTACTAAATTAGTTTTCTTGCTTCCTGCCATACATCAAGTATATTTTTCTTTTCGTTTTTATTAAACTCTTTTTGTCTTTTTGCCCACGTTTTTAATCGCCTGAAAATATCAAAAGTTTTTTGTAATTCATAACGTAGCTTTGTTTTACTTCTATTTGGTTCCGTCCAGTATTCTATAAACTCTTTAGACATTTCAATATCGTAGTCAAAGCTTAACACTTCTTCGCTAAATTTATTAGATACTTTTTCTAAATCTCGTTTAGTTTTTTTAGTGTTTTGTAATTGGTAAGACTTAAAGTTAATTACAGTTATAAGGCTGTTCTTAGTATTACTACTTACGCCTATGTAGCCTTGCTTTTTAAGTACCTGTATTCTTTTATATACTGTACTAGGCTTTAGTCTTAATTCTTCGGCTGCAGTTATTCGACCTGTTATAAATTGCCCTACATCTACTTTGCGCCCGTATATTACGTTTGGCATTGTGTTCGCTTTAAGTATACACCAAATAAAAACTTTTAATAGTTCAGCGTCTGCAAAAACGCCATTATCTAAAATTTTACGGTGTAGCTTTATGTAGCCTAATTCCATTAAAAAAGACTTGCTTGTATTGGTTTTTCTATTAAAGAGTATTTAGCTATGCTAGTAGTATTACCTAGTCTAGTTTTTACCGTTATACGTTCTGTCGGTATATTGTAACCTAGTTCTTTTAGTTCAAAAACCCTAGTAGCTAGTCTAGTTATTCCGTATTCTATTATAGCATCCCAAGAAGTTATAGTCTTATATTTGCGTAGGTGTTCTATTACTACGTCGTGCTGTGTTTTTCTTTTCATTTGTTTAGTTATTTGTTTTCAAAGCTAATAAAACTTCTGTTTTCCTTAGTAGCAATTCGTCTATATTAGTATTTATCTGATCTAAAACGTCTAAGCGTTCTAGGTTATTTAGTGTTCTAGCGTCTTTTGCTCTTTTAATATATTCTTCGTGTACCTCTATATACATTTTAATATATTCAGGGTGTATCCTAGGGTTTTCTAAGTAGTTACAATGTCTTTTTCTATAATGATAGAAGTTAGTACGGTCTTTGTCGTAGTGCTTTGCTAATACTGCAGGCTTTATTTTATTATCCATAAGTATATTACAAACTACCATTCTTCCTAGTACTAGTTCAGAAGTTTTTTTCTTTTGGTTTAAGTTTTCAATTCCTAGTAATTCTTCTGTTATAGCGTTTAGCTTTAGAATTTCGTCCTTCAATTTCATAATGTTATAACTTTTTTACAATATTCGCAAACACTTTTACTATCTACGTCTGCTTGACAGCAAGCAGAATAGCGTTGATCGTAGTATTCTAAATAGTCTTTACGCTTAAATCTATTATAGTCTTCGTAACTTAAATCAAAGTAGTCGTATGCTATTTCTGTTTCTTTATCTATTAAGTATAAGTCTATAGCTTCTTCGCATAGATTAGCGTCGTGCATTATAAAGCCAAACGATTCTACTGTACTTTCTACGTCTGATTCTGATATATTACCGTACGTATTATTTGTATTATTGCGTCTATATTCGCTGTCGCAATATCCTATATCACTTCCTGCTCTCATTTATTTGAAGTATTTGTGTTCTATTTTTGGTTTAAACTTTTCGTTTTTTTTCATTTCCAGATATTGCTTGTAGTTTTTTAAAGCTTCCGCTAAGGCTATATCTAGGTCTACTGCTTCGTAGTCTATATGACATTCTTTAATATGCTTAGCTACGTGGCTTAAAATGCGCATAGCTTTTGCCTTATGGTCTTTATAATGACTCATAACTAAAAGGGCATATCATTACTTGGCGCAGAGTTTGGTTTTTCATTTTTTAAAACCCAGTTAGAAAATACCTCGGCGGTGTCTAGTACTGTTTTAATATCGCCGCCGTTTGCTATACAGAAGTCTACCGAAGCTTTTAAGCTAGATTGCTTTACTATATATTCTTGCACCTTATCGCTTTTAGGCGCAGGTGTAAAGTTTCCGCCTTGCTGAAAGTTACTTACAGGTTTTACTTTAGGAAACTTACCGTCTATAAATTGATAGTCTGTTTCTTGATCTTTTACAAATTTATTTTGTTCTGCAGACTTACTACTGTATTCGCCTGAGTCGCCATTTTCGAAAGCTACTTCGTATTTATACATTACGCCGTATTGACCTTCCCAAGTTCCGTTAGACTGTACGCTAACTACTTTACTTTTCTTTTCCATTTTATTAAATTGTTACTATGATTCCTAATATATTACAAAGGTGTATTAGGAGTACACCTAAAGCCATACCTACTATAGCTACGACTATATTTACTTTGGTATCGTTACTCATTATCCAAAGATTTAAACTGTTCTTGTATAATTTCTGTGCGGTAAAAACTTAGCTCTATTAGGGCTAACTCATAAGCTGCTACGGCTTCTATATTAAGGACGTTACTAGCTTCTATTTTACGTTGTCGTATACGCTTTCTAGCGTCTTCTATTACCGTTTCTACGCTTTCTAGGTGTACTAGGGTTTTCGCTTCGCCTACCTGCTTGTAGTAATTAGGTAGGGTTTTCTCAAATAAGTCTTTTAACATTGTTTAGTATATTGATTACGGAGCAAATATAAACACAATTTCGTTAAAATCTAAATAACCTATTATAAAAGTAATTAACATTATACTTGTTAATAACTATAGTAATAAAAGAGTAGTATTCTTGTTAGTGTTATTTTGTTGTTACGCAGAACGCGTAAGTAACTGTCTACAAGTTCATTAAGACATTGATAGGAAGCGTGCCGTTATTCTTTACTACAGCACAGCCTATAGCAGGCTTACGCCCTGCCTTAGCATACGCCATAGCGTAGCTTTCGTGGTCTATACCGCAGCCTACTTGCATACCGAATATACGAAAGTTCTGCCCTACGTAGTGTTCGCAGTAGGCTTGCGTGTGTAAGTGTCCTTGTACGGTGTTCTGCATATCTGCCCTACACTTCGTTCTAGCTGTTCCTGCTTCGCCGTGTATATACTGTACGCCGTCTTTTACATAGCGTTCTACAAAATTCCAGTCTGGCACTTCTAAGACTTCTTTGTAGCTTTTTATCCACTTGCTAGGTATTGCGCTAGTCTGTGCTTTACGCATTATTAGCCTATCGTGATTACCTATTAAAACAGTAGCTACAGGAAAAGCATCGCGCCAACGTGCTATACGCTTTATAGCTAGTTCTAGTTCGTCTGCGCCGCCCATACCGTCCGCGCTTGTTTCGTGATAACTCGAAAAATGGTTATCCACGACATCGCCAATCATTACTACTTCGTTACAGCTATGTACGTGGTACTGTTCTATACAGAAGTCTAGGTAAGCGTCTAGGCAAAACGGCTCGTGTAGATCGCCTATAACTAGTACGTTATTTGTTTTGTGTTTGCGGTAATTTAGTAATAGACTTTCTTCGTCAGGCTTTAGTCTATATCTACTTGACATTCTTTACCTTTTCAAGTCCACGGCTTCCGAAGTACGCCCCTATTGTAGTAATTAAAACAAGTTGTAATAAATCTACATAGCTGTTTTTTACATCGAAGCTAATACTTCCGCTATCTATAAATATTAGCAGCATCGTACATACTATTAAAAATATAAGTACCATAGGTCTAACGTTCTTAGATAGCCAACTATCGGACTGCATATCTGCTACCCACCGCTTGCTTACTTCCTGCTCTATAGTTTCGGAAAGTTTATTTTGTACTTCTGTAAGGCGTATTTTTAGCGTTTCTTTTTCTTCCTTACTGGTTACTACTTCGTCTATAAGAGTAGTAACGCCGCCGCTAAAAAGTTCTTTAATAATTCCTACTACTGGTACAGCCATATCGAATTTTGTTTAGATTTATCTAGGTCTACGTGTACGAACGTCTTACCTATGCCAAGTCTAGTAAAGCCTACTTTAACTAAAGCGCATACAATAGTACTACGCTGTAAGCCGCTATTTACTGCTATGTCTACTGCGCACCCTTTAGTATGGCTACTGCCTTTTACGCCGCCTACCTTTTCGTTATGTGCTTCTGAACGGTAGCCGCTAGTGATCTTAAAAGGCGTTCCCGCTAACATTCGCGCTTCGTCTAGTTTATGTAAGAAGTCTAAGTTCATTTGTCCGCCTTGCGACTTAGGTAAACCGCTACCTATTTCGTCGGGGCTATCAAATTCTTCGAAGTTAAAATAGTTTAACATTTACCCTGTTTATTATAAAGTTTAACGTATTGCTTACCGCCTTTAGTGCGGCTTTTATTTTTAGAATGGATATTTTTTCTTTTTACTTTCGCCTTCTTCCTATATGTAAAACCTACGCCCTTTGCCATTATTCAAACTTACTTCTTTGTATATCGTTTACTGTGTTCTGTATGTCGTTTAATTTAGCTTCGCAGCGCATCATAATATTCGCTTCGTAGCGCTTCTTTTCTTTTCCATTATCAAACACTATTATAGTAGGTACTGTTTTAACTTTTAAGCTGCCCGCGTTGTCTATGTCTATTTTGTATGTTTTACAGTCTTTTAAGGCAGGTAGAAAGCTAACAGCGTTAGAAATGTTAAAACTAGCGTTAACTTCTACTACGCTAATACCGCTTTTAAATTTGTTAATACTGGTTACGCTTTGCTGCGCGTTAGCATTGCTTGCTAGACATAGTAAGACTAGTAAATACAAAGCCATTAAAAAGCCGTTAGGGCTATTTTGTGCTAACGTCATAAAGTCTTTGATCGACTTTTTCCAAAGTAGACTTAATTTCTTCAAGCTGTTTTCCATTATATAATACTTGGTTGCCTATCGCTTCAATTCTTAAATCAAATTCCGTACGCGTTACATCTTGTTTTGGTAATTCCATAGCCTGTGCTATCTTACCCTCTAAAGTAAAGTACACGCCTGTTATCGTTACTAAAACAAAGCCAAAGGTTATGATAGTTTCTATGCTTAGTTTTAATTTAGTTTCTTTGCCTATTTCTGTCGCCATTTTAATAGAATAAGTAATTTATACCCGTCTTAATAGTAAACCAGTTACGGCTCCACATATCGCAGTAACTGCCTTCTACAAATAAAGAAAGCTTCTTCGTTATTTTTGTACCTAAAATAAAGCCTAGACTGTAGTCTGTCCTTTCGTTTTCAAGGTCTACATATTCTAAGGTCTTTTCGTCTATGTTTTCTTCTAACCATCGCTTAGGATATACATCTGCCCACGTGTGTAGGTAGAAGTCATCAGAATAAGTATAGTAAGATAGACCTAGGGCTACCTGCATTTCTCTTACTAGACCTAAACTATCTTGTATGTGTTTTTGATAGTTTCGTAAAATGTTAGGAAAATGGTACTTGTAAAACTCGTTATCTGTTTGCGCTATCTGTTCGCCGCTAGGGTTGTACCAATTCCAATCATACCAGTCGTACCAGTCGTCTACGCCGTTCTGTTCGCCGTCTACATAGTAGTATTCGTCTTCGTACCCTTCATTATACGCAAGCTGCCACCACGCCTTATTTTCTTCTGTTTCCCAAGCTTGTAAGGCGTTATATTCGTACCCTAAAGGTCGCCAAGTATTAGCTACGCCTGCGGTTATGTTTATTTTATTACCTAGCTTTATTCGTAGTCTAGTGTCGATAGTATTAAACCTAACGTCTGCCAAACCGTTATACATTTGCTCTGCTTTGATCGTATAAAAGTCGCCTAAATAACGTAAGAAAAAGTGTCTATTTTCGAATTGCCTTTCTTGTTGTCTTCGTAATTGCAAGCTAAAGTTATATTCTAAGCCTTCTACCGCACCAATTATAGACTTATCAGAGTGTTCTTTTTCGTCGCCTGTATACCATTTACCCTTTTTACTTTGATAGTCAAACCTAGCAAGTTTACGTATACCTAAGTTTATACTATAGTCGTATGGGTGTTCTTTAGACCTATCTACTAATATACCTTCTTCTATAGTATAGTTACCCTGTGTAAATAGTGCGCTATTTGCGCCAAAAGAAGTGTAGATAGTACTGAATTTTAACAGCTCTTTAAGTTGCTGCGCTTGCGAAACGCTTGCAAATACAATAAAAAGAAAAAGTATTATTTTTTTTTGCATTGCTTTTTGTCTAAATACGTTTTTAACTTTACCGTATTCTGTGGTTTTGGCTTATATGTTTTTCGTTTACCCACTAGTAAGGCGATATGTCAGGCGTAAGAAAGTCGCGTAGTGTTATTCTTGAGGCTTTTTGCATATCGTTACCTAGAACCATACCGCTAAAGTAAGCTTGTTTAGAGGGGCTAAGGTCTGCGCCGCTATTGCTGCTATATTCTGCATACAAAGCAGTATTATTCTTTAGATAGTCTACTAATCTTTGCGCGTAGTATTCTGCAGTATTCTGTACTATTTCACGCATAAACTTAATGTCTTCTAAAGAAGCTGCGGTAGACGTTTCGCTAATCTTACGTACTATATCTTTATTCATTATCTTGTAAGATAGAAACGGCAAACATTCGTATAGTGCGTAGTGTATTAGTACAGGCTGTACGTAGGTATCTATAAGCGTTTCGTAGTCGTCGTTAGCCCCGTCTGCCATAGTACCCGCAGTTATTAAAGAAGCTAACTTATCGTATAAGTCAGTACCTAAAAGGTTTGTTATATGTATATCCTGTGCTACCTTTATGTATGGTAACAATAATTCTGCGTCTACGTTACCGTTAATAGTAGTAGACTTCTTTATAGTGTCTTCGCTTATAAATAGTACAGCCATCTTATTCTATATATCCTTTACCTACTTGCTTATTACGCTTTGTAGCTTTGTTTTCGTCGTCTGTTTTTGTTGGTATTCTAGTACCGTCTGCTACCGCAGTTGTAATACTTTTATAGTTCTTTGCTAAGTTAGGCAGCTTATCTCCTTTTTGGTATACTTTGCCGTCTATAACCGTACGTCTTTTAGCTGTTTTAAGTACATAAGAGCGTCTACGCCAATGGTGGCTACAGTTAAACCGACCTTTAAACTTAAATATATCGTAGAAGCCAAAGTCGCCGTTAGCTTTTTTGCTACTCATAGTACTAATATCTTCGCGTCTAAATAGACTATCCGAATGGTTATTAACCATATGCTTACAGAAGTCGCGGCTGTTTTCTTTTACTGTTAAAGGTCTGTATACGTAGCGAATTTTAAAGAATTTACCGTCTGCCCTTCTGCTTTTACTATCTAAACCCGTGGGCGTTATTGCTGAGGTATTAGTAGAAAAGTTATAGTTTGCTTCGTTTTCGTCTACGTCTTCTTCTTCTATTAGTTCGTAACCGTCTGCAATTAAGTCTTCTTCTGTTTCGAATATATCGTCTATGTAGCTGCACAGCTCCTCGTCTGTCGGCTGTTTAACGTCTTCGTATTCAGAATTAAACGATACTTCGTTTTCGCCCCTTGCTTCCTTGATCGCTTCTTTGTGCGCTTCTGTCGTAGCTAAACCTATTAAAGCCCTTATTTCTTCTTGGCTCATATTGTCTAGTACCTTAGTAGCTACTAGCGGGCTAATAGTACTTATAGCGTCTGTCGTTTCGTTACTAGCAGAAACACTCAAAGGCTCAAACCCTAACTGCTCCCTTAATTCGTCTTTTGTTAAAACATCTTTTAAAGTGTCAGCATCGAAAACACTATTTAACGGCTTACTATTCTTAATAGAAATAGGTAGCGTAATACCGTTTACAGTTAAAAGCTTTTTAAGCGTTTTTAAGACAATATTTTGGAAAGGTGTTACCACACTATTATTATATAGTTCGTGTGCTTGTAGAAGCTCGCTACGCCCTCCTAGCTGCCCTTCTGTCTTTACTCCTAAAAGCATAGGAGAAGTTACACGGTGTCCTATCATTATGTTTTGAATACATAATTCATTAAGAACTGTATACTGTTTGTCTGCGTTACTTACTTGTATAGGTATTATTTCAGGTTTATCGCTTGCGGAGTCGCTGAACGAAAGCACAAACTTACCCGCGTTATTCGTGCCAGAATGCTTATCGGTTATTTGTTTTTCTATCTGTCTTCGTTCTTCGGGTGTTGGTATACCGTTTGCAAAGTTAATAAAATAACTGCCTGAAAAACCGTTAGATATATTGTTTAAGTGAAAGTCTGAGGTAAGATTATCGATCTGCACCCAATTAGTTGAAGCTACATAATCAGGAGTAAAGTACAGCTCCATAGCAGGGCTATATAAACCTGTGTATAGTAACTGACTAGCTTCTGTTCTGTCCTGCGCGTTAAAAGCGGCTATACGTTGCGGGGCGTATTCTTTGCGTCTGTATTGTTTCCAGTCCGCGCTTATATAGTATTCTGTTACTTTTCCGTCTTCGTTAGGCTTACCTACTCTAACCTGTTCTACGGGTACGTGGTGTATCTCGCTTATTTTTGTCTTATCCTTAGAAAATATAATATTTAAAGCGTAAGCGCCTTGTAGTTTTAGATCAAAAGATATTTTAGTAATTAGTTCGTGTAACGTATTACCGCCGCCAATATTAGCCATAAGCTTTTTAAGGGCTACGTATTGCTGTAGGTCTTTTGTTTCTTCTACTAACACTTCTTCTCCTGCTATCATAGCTGCAGTAGCATTAACTACCGCCGCGTGCGTAGCGCTATTGTTATACAGCTCTATAAGGTATTGAGGGTAACAGTTCTTATACTTACCGTCGCCGTATTGTACCCAGTCTAAGCCGCCTATTTCTGTTACTGTAGGCTGTACTTCGTTCTGTAATTGTATGTTTAAAAGTCTATTCTTCATTTTGCCAAGTTTCTAAGCTAAGTAATTCTATAAAAGCTGCAAAAGTATATACCTTTCTAGCGCCTAAAAAACTAGGCTTTGTACCTTCGTACTTTATAAAGGTTAACGACCTGTCGTTATTATACCTTAAAGTATCTAGGCTAGTTTCTTTAACTTTTGTAAAGTCTATTATACCTATATCTGTGCTATCTATTAGTACGTATTTCATATCTTAGGGTGTTACAAATGCGGTGCCGTTAATTAAAGAGAGGGCGGCTGTGTTACCGCTACTATCTACTACAGTTGTACCGCTACCTTCCTCCATTTTGTAATATGCTTTTAGGTTTGCGCTACTGTCGTAGTTACCTTTGTTACCTGTTAGGTCAAAAGTTACACCTGAATTGTATATAGCCGCTATGTTATCTGCGTCTAGCCTTTTGTTAAAGAATGCGAAATCGTTAATTTTACCATCTAAGAACCCGCTATTGTTACCGTTTTGCGCTAATTCTAATACTGTCGTAGTCATATTGTCTAGGTCGTCACTATCTAGCCCTGTTGCACCCGTACCGCCAACGGCTGTTATTTCTGCGCCGTTTATAAACAGCCTTAGCTTATCGCTGTTTTGTGCAGTTACTACTATATGCTTCCAGTCTGTACTTTCTACTGCGCTGTTCGTCCTTAGTATTTCAGTACCGCCGTTAGCGTCGGTTATCTGAAATTTATATTTACCGTCGTGTGTAGCTGCGCCATCAGTAGCCATCATTATACGCATAGCAGTACCTGACGCTGGGTATATATTCCAATGAAAGTGATTATTACCCGTGCCTATGGCGTCTTGCTTTAACCAATAAGAAACCGAAAAACCGCCACCTGTAAACGTTTTAAATACGTCGTCGGTAACTATAGCGTTATCGTTCGTACCGTCAAAGTGTAAAGCGAAGTTATCTGCAAAACCGCCCATAGTTTCTAGGTTTTCTGCCCTAGCATTTATACCCATTGAAAGCCCTAGCTTCATATCTTAATTTTTATAGCCTATAGCTACGCTAGAACCTGATAAAGTAATAGCTGTAAAAGGAGCGAAAATAACCGTACCTGCGGGTACTACGCAGCTATCTAAATTGCTGTCGTTAGTAGCACCTGTTATAGTGCAGTTTGTTATAGTACTTTCTGTTACGAAGTGTATAGCGTAAAAGTCTTTACCTGTTTGCGCTGCTGTCTTAAATACTTCTATCGCGCCCTTTTTACCGAGCTGCTCGTTTAGTAAGTCTGCTGTATTTTTCGTTGCCATTTTTTTAGATATTTAAATATACTGTATTATTATTAGTCGTATTCGTGTTATTAGTTGGTGGTGTGTATTCTGTATAACTTACTTCTGTTAACCCTGTGTCGACTACAAAAAGCTTACCACTATGTACTATGTCACTAGAAGTTAGCGAAGCGTCGCTAGTTAAGCCTGTAGACAGGGTTTCGTAAATTGTCATAGTCCAGAAGCCCTCGTGTTTTAACGTAATATTAGTAGGCTCTATTAAACGTATTTTAGTATGTCTAGCAGTATGTACTACGCTATCAGGGTAGTAGTATGCTGTGTTTTTAGTAAAGTCGTTAGTAAGTTTTATAAAAAGATATGTAGTTTGGCTTTCTGTTAATTTTCTGTCGTCTTTTAAAGTGACGTAAAAATGATTTGTAACAGGGTGAGCGTCCGTTCTTTTTATGCTGTTCATACTATAAAATATAAATACCTAGTTTTTATTTACTTTTTAAAGAAAAAAAGCGACAAAAAGCCGCTTTTAATCTAATATATGTAAAGTTAATTACTAATCTATGTCTATAGTAATTGACGAACCGCCATTAAACGCTGAATTATCAAACGGTGTAGAAGTATAATCTGCTACTACGCTAACAGGGAAACGCTCCATACCGTTAAAAGTAAGGCTATACCCATTCATATCGCCGAATGCAGCGCCAGAAGCGCCCGTACCCGTTGTTAATTCCATACCGTTTTCACCACCTAAACACAATATAACATTGTGTCCGCCAGTTGCTACGCGTTGGTTTAGTTCTACAAATATTACTAGTCTATTTTGTGCTAGTAATTTAATTTCGTTTTGATCTGCACTACTCAAAGAGTGCAGCATAATAGATACAGAAGGCTCGTAAAAGAAAGTACCGTTTTCAGCACTACCCGTTATAGTTTCTGTATAGCTACCTGTACCTCTAGGTAGTATATATTTTCTTAAAGCTGTAGTCGCGCCGCTTACAAATTCCAAATCTGAAATTGCGCCCGCTTCTATATTAGTTAGCGTTAAGTCTTCTAGCTGTGCAAAGTACACAGCTTTAATACCGCCCGCCTGACTTTTACAACCTAAAGACCTACCCTTAGTAATTTCGCATGCCATAGTTAAAAGTTTAAAGGCGTTAAAGCAGGGGCTAACGCCCCCGCCGTTACGCTAATTAGTATTATGATTGTTTAACAAAGTCAGAAGCTACGCCTACCTGAACGCCCGCCGTCCAACGTGCCACCATTCTAACATTTGAACTCCCGTCCAAGTCACTCATATCCAGCACTTTAATCTCTGTAAGGTCACTTGAAAGTGAGGTTCCAAAAAAGATGTTAGACTTCTGTCCTGCGTACATTACGTCGTCTTCAATCCCTGGACATACTGCAATCTTTACGCCTTCGAACTCTGGAGTATACTGCCCCATATGGTTAAAAGGGAAAGCAGACAAAGCAGAAATAGCAGCGATATAGTTTCTATATGTTTTCTTAGACATATAAATATATAAGTCTTCTGCCATATATACAGAAGAAGGAATAGCCGCAACTAAGTCCTGTAATTCTCCGATAATGTTAGTAGAAGCGTAAGTACCTGCAGCGCCGATACCTGTAGATGATTCTGCTACCATACCAGTAGCTGAGATACCGTCGAACTGTCCCGAAGTACCCGTAGTACCCTGCCAGATAGAATGTTCTACGCTGTCAGCAATAGAAGAAGCTAAGTAAGATACTGCAAACGCTACGAAGTCGTCTGATTGATTGTGCGCCCAGTCAGCCATCATAGTAGTTTTACATACGTCGATATTGATTTGGAATGGTTCAACAAATAAAACGCTTTCTGTAAGTGTTAAAGTTGCCGAGTTTTCTGTAAAGTTACAAGAAGCATCTTTTACTAAGTTAGCGCCTGCTACCTTGTTTACTACTTCTTTGTGGTTTACATTTTCTCTAACAGTCATATATTTTAACGATTCCGCTTGTTTTAAAGCAGCCGCTACGTATAAGCCTGCGTGTTCGCCGTTATACGACGAGCTAGTAATAGTTAAAGCCATTTTTTTTTATTTATTATTAAAGTTATATAAGTATTTTTGCTGTGGTGTAAGGTTAGCAAAGTCTTCTTTGCTTAATTCTACTTTTTTATTATCTGTAAACTTAGAAAGTTTTACCGCTTCTACTGCAGGCTGTCCGTTAAGTTCTTCAACCTGTGCAGATAGTTTAGTGTTTTCTTCTTGCAAGTCCGCTAAGTTTTCTTCTTTAGCTAGATTTTCGCCGCGTAGTTCGTCTAGTTCGCCTGAAAGTCTAGCGATGTCTTTACGTACTTCTTCTAAAAGTTCTTTTACTACTGCGCCAACTTCTGCGAATAGCTCGGCTTCTGTAGTTTCTTCTGTAGCTTCTTCTGCAGCTAATTCTTCTTCTGCAGGGGCTTCTACTTCTTCTACTACTTCTTCTTCTTCTTCTGCTTCCGCTACTTCGGTTACTAAGCCTTCTGCGTCTACAGTAAATTTAGTACCGTTTTCAAGTTCGTAAGTACCTTCTGGTAGCGGCGTTTGCTCGCCGTCTTCCGATAGGATATTTAAAACTGCGCCTACGGCTAATTCTTCGGCTTCTGATACTACTATAGTACCGTCTGCTAGTTTAGCTTCGAAAGCTAAGGATACTTCCTTAACTTCTTCTTCTAAACCTAAAGCGATTTTGATGCGATCTTTTAAGTCCATTTTTTTAAAAAGTTATTTCGAGATTATATAATAAGATATAAGCGCCTTTAGTTTGTTTTATTTTCGTCTATTTCTTTTAGCTTGTTTATAGCGTAGCTAATCATACTAGTACCGCCCCACGCATCCCACATTAAGCCGCCGCACCCTTCTGTATAGGGTACGTCTTTATGCTGTTTGTGTCGCGTAAAACTAGCTATACGCGCTATAGTGTCGCGGCTAATAGGTTTTCTGTCTGCTAACTGTCTGGCTCTAGTCCATCCTACACGCGTACCGCAGTCGCTACCGTTTTTATCTTTAAAGTCTATAGCTTTTTGCGCGTTATTACTAGCGCTTTGTGGGTAGTCGGTATAGCTTTCTAAATATCTTTTACGCTTTTTTTTTTTGAATATTTCTTTAAGCGCAGTTATTATATCGTGATCTGCACACGGCATATATACAGTATTACCGTCTAAGGTGTGTTCGTGTACGCCTTCGCAACCCATTTCTTTAGCTACTGCTAGCGCTTCTTCTTCGTTATCAAATAGAGGTAAGTCCATACCATCTGATACCATACTGCCTACTTTAGCCATTTTTTGCACTTTGTCTACAAAGTAGCCTTCTATAGATAAACCTTTTAGTGTACCGTCTTTTATTTGCTGCCATACTTCGTCGTTATCTATACGCATAGATACGAACCAAGTACCTTTAGGAAGTTCGTAGCCGTAAATATTGCTTTTATCTTTTTTACTGTCTTCGCT
>TARA_R110002012_G_scaffold193734_6_pt1 | contig 18787 bp, 16 predicted proteins | sample TARA_R110002012 | Tara Oceans TARA_R110002012 (sample SAMEA4396515) | marine metagenome | biome: Westerlies Biome; feature: [DCM] deep chlorophyll maximum layer (ENVO:01000326); material: water (ENVO:00002006), including particulate matter (ENVO:01000060) such as... | depth 40 m
TCTGGCTATCTGGCCTAAACGCATCATTTTTTCTTCTGACATAAGCAAAAACTTCTTTCGAAATCTTAAATAATTAGGGTATTACTCGGGGATTTTTTCCCGGTTTTATTGATCAAATTCTTGTCCGAGTATCCTGAATATCTCATCGACAGTCTCTTCTTCTAGCTCTGTTCTACGAGTCAGGTCCTCTTTAGTCAAGCTCAGTACGCTTTTCGCAGTATCTAAACCTGTCTTCTTTAATTCGTCGATGATCCAGCTGTCGATTTCATCAACAAACTCCATCAAATCGACATCTTCTTCTTCGCTTTCGTTCAATTCACGGAAAACGTCAATCTCATAACCTACCAATCTACTGGCAAGTTTGATATTATAACCACCTTTACCAATAGCCAGAGAAACCTGGTCTGGCTTAAGGAACACAGAAAGCCTTTTCGTCTCTTCATTCGCAGTGATCGAAGAAACTTTAGCTGGACTCAATGCACGAGTGACATATAAATCCAAGTTTTCAGTGTAATTAATAACATCAATATTTTCATTCTGCAATTCTCTTACCACAGCGTGAATTCGTGATCCTTTCATTCCCACACAAGCTCCTACTGGATCAATGCGGTCATCGTAAGATTCCACAGCAACTTTTGCTCTTTCGCCTGGCTCTCTCACAATCTTAATGATGGTAATCAATCCATCGTAGACTTCAGGAACTTCGTTTTCAAACAAACGCTCCAAGAATATAGGAGATGTTCTGGAAAGGATAATCTTTGGGTTACCGTTAGACATGTCCACTCTATGAACAATCGCTTTTACGGTATCACCTTTCCTGAAGCGGTCTTTAGAAATCTGCTCTGCTTTTGGCAGAATCAATTCATTTCCTTCACCATCCATAAGAAGAATCTCTCTTCCCAAAATCTGATAAACTTCAGCACTTACAATTTCGCCAACCAATTCTTCATACTTAGTGTAAAGAATATCCTTTTCAAGATCCTTGATTCTCTGGATCAATGTCTGACGGGCCATCTGCACGGCACGTCTTCCGAAGGCTTCCAATTCAATTTTCTCGTATACTTCTTCTCCTATTTCAAAATCAGGTTCGATTTTCCGTGCTTCTGCAAAGCTGATTTTGTCTAAATCCCAAATATCCTCAGAATTGTCGTCAACAATTTCGCGGATACGGAATATCTCAAGGTCACCTTGATCAGCATTGATGGTCACATCGAAGTTTTCATCAGTTTCAAACTTCTTGCGAATCATCGCTCTGAACACATCTTCCAAGATACGGATCATCGTAGGTCGATCCACATTTTTAGATCTCGCAAATTCAGCGAAGGATTCTATTAAGACTTTGGCATCCATTTTATTTATTTAAAAGATACTTGTACAATTGATTTCTTCATCTCTTCAAAAGGAAGCGAAACTTCCTCCTCGGTGGCTTTTTTGCCTTTTCCCTTTTTCTTTTTTACCAACAGTTTTACTCCCGTTTCCGAAACTTCAAGTAGTATACCTTGAATTTCTTCTCCCGAAGTCAAAGAAACTTTAAGCTCTCTGTTAATATTTTTCTGAAATTGTCTTCTACTACTCAAAGGAAAATCAAGACCTGGGGAAGAAACCTCCAGAATATATGCTTCAGGCATCATTTCTTTTGCCTCAAGCTCTTCCGAAACCGCCCTGCTTAGCTTAGCGCAAGCCTGGATAGTTACACCTTCATCAGCGTCTAAAAGGATGTTTAGAAGCTTTTTACCTGATTTCTCAGACATCTTTACCTCTACAATGAAATGATTCTCATCCGGAAGATGCTTCTCTACAATCTCTTCGATAGCTTGTTTCAATTCAGTCATAGTATGCATAATGAAAGAGGGGACCATATGGTGTCCCCTCCAGAAACTTTCGAATACGACGCAAAGGTAAATATTTTTGTAGTAAAAACAATGAGGCCACTAAATCAAGATTTAGAGATAATTAGGTTTTCTTTTCATCAAAAAAACTTCAATAAACTAAAGCCCCCTGACAATCATTTGATTTTGTTACCAAAAAATATCCCGATTCTATCAAATTTGTCCCATTAAGATAATAATTTTGCCGACCCCCGTTTAATATGAGTGCTCAGCATAGTATATTAAACTCTTAACTCCAGTAAATACAATCAATACCTAAAAATGGGATTATTTGACTTTTTCTCTAGTGATATTGCAATTGACCTCGGTACTGCAAACACCCTGATCATTCATAAAGATAAAATTGTAGTAGACGAACCTTCTATCATTGCTATTGACAAAACTACCAACCGCGTTTTGGCGGTAGGCAGGGAAGCAATGAACATGCATGAGAAAACGCATGAGAATATAAAGACTATCCGTCCGTTGAAAGATGGAGTAATTGCGGATTTCTATGCCGCCGAGCAAATGATCAGAGGTTTGATCAAAATGATCCCCGGTCAGAAAAAAGGCTTATTCCCACAGTCCCACCGCATGGTGATCTGTATTCCTTCCGGCATTACTGAGGTAGAAAAACGTGCCGTACGTGACTCTGCCGAGCATGCTGGCGCCAAAGAAGTTTATATGATTTTCGAACCAATCGCTGCTGCAATTGGTATTGGAATCGACATAGAGAAACCTATGGGATCCATGATCGTGGATATCGGAGGTGGTACAACAGAAATTGCTTTGATAGCACTTTCAGGTATCGTCGCCGATCAGTCTATCCGTGTCGCAGGTGACACGTTTACCAAGGACATACTAGACTACATGCGTCGTCAACACAACTTATTAATCGGTGAGCGCTCTGCAGAGAAAGTGAAGATCGCTATCGGTTCTGCCTTGACTGAGCTGGATGAGCCTCCGGAAGATTACGAGATCAGAGGCCGTGACTTGATGACCGGTATTCCTAAGGTGATTAAAGTTTCTTATTCTGAAATTGCTTTCTCACTTGATAAATCAGTTTCTAAAATAGAAGAAGCGGTCTTGAAAGCATTGGAAATTTCTCCGCCAGAACTTTCCGCAGATATCTATGATAATGGAATCCATCTTACAGGTGGTGGAGCCTTGCTGAAAGGTTTGGACAAAAGACTTCACCAAAAGACCAAACTTCCTATTCACATCGCAGAGGATCCGCTGAGAGCTGTAGTGAGAGGAACCGGCACTGCCTTGAAAAATGTACAGAATTTCCGAACAGTATTGATGACTTAAACCCCGAATGCTACGCATCCTTCAATTCCTTTACAGTCTAAGGTCATTTCTATTATTTGTTTTGCTTGAAGTATTGGCGATAAGTTTGATTGTCTCCAATAATTCGCCTCAGGGTGCAGCCTTCTTCAATAGTTCCAATGCATTAACCGGGTCCGTTCTGAAGACCCGCTCGGATGTGGTGGATTTCTTTTCCCTCGCTGAAGATAATGAAGCTCTTCTCAGCGAAAATGCCTTATTGCTTGAGCAGCTAAAAGTGATGAACGCTGTTCCTGATAGTGTTTCATTCCAATTGGATTCTGCATTAGAATCACAGTTTAATTTTAGGGGAGCCAGAATTATCAGCAATTCTCTTCGCTTTTCACAAAACCACATTACTCTGAATAAGGGAGCCAAGGACGGGGTGTTTCCGGGAATGGGCGTATTTAATGATCAAGGAGTTGTCGGTCGGGTAAAGTCTGTATCTGAAAATTTCTCAGTGGCATTCTCTTTACTTAATACAGAACTTAGCATATCCTCCAAAATCAAAAGCAATGATTCATTTGGCTCTATAAAATGGGATGGAAAAAACTCCAGTAAAACGAAGCTTCTTTATGTTCCCCGTCACGTGACGGCCAATCCTGGAGATACTGTAGTTACTACCGGTTACAGTGCTGTTTTCCCTGAGGGAATTATAGTAGGAATTATAGAAAGCGTCGAACAAGGAGAAGATCCTAATTATTTGGACATCGTAGTAAATCTGAGTACAGATTTTAGCAAGGTTCATTACGTGTATCTAGTAGAAAATACCCAATTAGAAGAGATAGATTCTCTCCAGAACAAATCATTAATAGAAAATGAATTTTAGAAACCTGATCACTTTCATCTTCTTGGTTATATGTCTATGTAGTGTACAGATTTTAGTATTGAAAAACGTAGCGCTTTTTGGTGTAGCATTCTGCTTTATTTACTTGTTGGGAATATTGAGCTTCCCAATTAATATGAGAAGCTTCCCATTGATATTGCTCAGTTTTGGAATTGGGTTATTTATAGATGTATTCTACGACACGCTAGGTCTTCATGCTTCTGCTGTCACACTCTTGGCATTTCTTCGTTCATTTTGGCTAAAAGCTTTGAGTCCAAACGGCGGCTATGATGATTCAAATAATCCGACTCTTCCTGAAATGGGAATAGGATGGTATATCAGCTACTCTTTACCTTTAGTTTTTGCCTTTTCACTGATGTTTTTCATTGCCGATCAGTGGGGCACCGGAGGATTATTTGGCGTTCTAAACAAAAGCCTTTTCTCCTCGATATTTACAGTCATTTTGGCTATAATTGTACAACTACTGTTCTTCAAACGCAGGAGAGGAATCTAATGAACGACCAAAGGCCCGTAGTAATAATCATCTTTGTTTTCTTAATAGGGTTGGTTCTTTTGACCAAGCTTTTTATGATTCAAGTAATGGACGACAGCTTTATTAAAAAAGCTGAGCGTAATGCTATACAAAGAATTGTAGATCACCCCTATCGCGGATTAGTGTACGATAGAAAAGGAAAGCTACTCGTGTACAACAATCCTATTTTTGATTTGATGATAGTGCCTAAAGAATTTGAAGTGGGTGACACCACCCGATTCTTAGAACTTTTTGGAATCACCAAAGAACATCTGATCGAATCTTATCAAGCTGCACGAAAATACTCATCCGTAAAGCCATCGACTTTTATCAAGCAGATTTCCACGAATGAATTTGCCAGAATACAGGATTTTCTGATCGATTATCCTGGTCTGTTTATCATGACGCGTTCAGTCCGTTCTTATCCTAACCCAATTGCCTCCCACGCATTAGGATACATAGGCGAAATCAGTGGAAGGCAACTTGAGCGAGACAGCTCCGGGTATTATGTACAAGGGGATTACGTAGGTCTCAGCGGAATGGAACGCTTTTACGAAGATGAGATGCGTGGTAAAAAAGGAGTAAAATATAAGATGGTCAATGTACGGGGAGTAGACAAAGGTCCCTTCAAGGATGGTGAGTACGATACCTCCTCCGTAGCAGGTCATAACATCAACTCCTCCATAGACATGGAGCTTCAGAAGTATGGAGAAAAGCTCATGATGGGAAAGACCGGCTCTGTGGTCGCTATTGAGCCAAAGACCGGAGAAATTCTTTCCATGATTTCTGCCCCATTCTACGATCCAAATACACTTACCGGTTCCGATTTTGGCAAAAGCTATACTGCTCTGAATAAACTGGAGACTAAGCCTCTGTTCAATCGTCCGATCATGGCGACTTATCCTCCGGGCTCTATATTTAAAATAGTCCAAAGTCTGATAGGCCTTCAGGAGGGAATTTTGACTCCTGAAACTACTTTTGCTTGCAATAAGTCTTTAGTAGCATGTCACAACCACCCTTCTCCAGTCAATTTGTTTGGAGCAATAAGAAATTCATGTAACCCCTATTACCATCAGGCTTTCCGTCAAATTATTAATCAGGAAGTGTCAAGTAATACCTTTAAGGATACCGAGATCGGACTAGACGCGTGGAGAGAAAGAGTTTTAAAATTTGGATTAGGTGGTACTCTAGGAGTGGATATGCCAAATGAAAAAAAAGGCTTGGTTCCCAACAGTGGTTATTATGATCATTACTATGGAAATGGTCGATGGAAATATTCTACCATTTATTCTCTTTCCATTGGTCAAGGCGAACTTTTAGTGACCCCTCTTCAAATGGCTAATCTCGCAGCCATTTTTGCAAATAAGGGATATTACTATACCCCACATTTGATTAGGGCAATTGATGGTGACAACACCAAAATACCAATAGAATATCAAACCAAGCACGAAGTAGGTGTAGATGCCCTTCATTTTGATATGGTTCAGGACGCAATGGTTCAAGCCTTATATGGTACCGCACAGCGTGCCCTGATGAAAGACATACAGATTGCAGGTAAAACGGGTACCGCTCAAAATCCGCACGGAGAAGACCACTCTGTATTTATTGCTTTTGCACCAAAAGAGAATCCCCAGATAGCCATAGCCGTGTACGTGGAAAATGCAGGCTGGGGAGGAAGGGCGGCAGCTAGTACTGCCTCACTTATGATAGAAAAATACCTCAAAGACAGCATCTCAAGACCTGATCTGGAGAATTATGTAATCGCTGGAAATTTCATTTATTAATGCGGGAGAAGGATATCAATATAAATCGGGTGGACTGGATCACCGTGATGATCTATTTCGCATTGGTAATGATAGGCTGGTTCAACATCTACGCTGCAGTCTATGATGGGCAAGTGGACAAAAGCATCTTTGATACTTCCATCAATTCGGGAATCCAACTTGTCTGGATAGGAACTGCCATCGCTATCATCACCGTGATCATGGCGGCAGATTACCGGCTTTTCGAAAATCTGGCAATCCCAATATATCTGGTAATGCTAGTATTATTGTTACTCACTCCTTTTATAGGAAAAGAAGTAAACGGGCAGATACTTACTATTGGTTTTGGTTCCTTTAGAATTCAGCCTGGAGAGTTTGCCAAATTTGCGACAGCCCTTGCTCTAGCCAAGTTCATGGAAAGGCCCACATTTGATCTTTCCAAAACCAAATATCAATTACAGGCTTTTGGAGTACTCTTACTGCCGATAATATTGATCATTCTTCAGCCAGATACGGGAACGGCGATGGTCTATTTCTCTATGTTCATTATGTTTTATAGAGAAGGTCTACCCCAAAAATATTATGTGCTTGGAATCGGCTTTATTACAATTGCCTTACTGGCACTAGGAATAGAAAACAATCTTTATTTGGCTGGGGCTATTGTAGTAATTGTTGTTATCCTCATTTTGATGGGGAAAAAGACACCCCAGCAGATTATTGCATTCAGCGTTATCGGGCTAGCTTTAATTGCCTTCACTTATTGTCTTGATTTTGCAGTATCAAAGCTTCCCAAGCATCATCAAAACCGAATAATGGTGTTATTCAATCCAGACATTGATCCACTGGGGGTTGGCTGGAATGTAAATCAGTCGAAAATTGCTATTGGTTCAGGTGGTCTTACAGGTAAAGGCTATTTGCAGGGTACCCAAACCAAGTTCGATTTTGTTCCGGAACAACATACGGATTTCATCTTTTGTACCTTGGGAGAGGAATTTGGCTGGCTGGGAAGCTTAGTGGTGATCGCACTTTTTGTCACTTTGCTCACCAGGTTGGTTTTCATGGCGGAGCGTCAAAAAAATAGGTTTAACAGAATCTATGGCTATTGTGTGATCTCGATTCTAATGTTCCACTTTATGATAAATATAGCCATGACCATTGGACTTTTTCCGGTAGTGGGAATACCTCTGCCATTCTTTAGCTATGGAGGATCCTCACTTTGGTCATTTACCATTTTGCTTTTCATCTTCATCAAAATGGACAGTGCCAGAGCTCTTCAGCTGGGAAGGATGAGTTAAGAATCCAAAAGTTTTTTTAGCCAGATTTGCTTCTGAGGCTCTCGATTTTTAATTGCATATGGCGTGTGATAATGATGTGCTTTCAGAAAATTGATTTGTAGTTCTTTCCACTGCTGAGCAGTAGAAATCACATTCATATTCTTTAATTCCGTGAATAATCTTTTACTTATCTCAGGATAATCCTGCCTACCCAAGTAATCCAAATCGGCATCGCAAATAATTCTCTGAAGATGATTTTGAGGATTTTGAGGGATTTTAGTTGCCATCACTAATCCTTTGACGAGTTCAATATCTTTTTTATTTATGCCCAAGTCCTTCATGATCACTTCAGCCATCCCTGCTCCTACTTCTTCATGATTAGCAGAACCTTGGAGAAATCCCATATCATGAACAATAGCTCCCGTCCTAAGCAGATATCTTTCTTCTTCTGGAAGCTGTTCTCTTCGGATATACTGATTGCATACGTTTAGCACATCGAGTGTATGATCTAAAGCATGGTAAGTTAATGAGCTGGGTAGATTAGCCTCAAGATTAGTTAAAACTTGTTTTCGAAGAGTGCGATATCCTTGCATGGAATGAATGAAACAGGGCTGTTGGCTAAAATGCCGTCTTTATAGCGTAATAAAGTATAAAGACAAACACTAAACCAATATTAAATGATAAGTATCGGACCGAGAGATTGACATTTCTAAACTTTGTCGCAGTGATTTTGGCATTGATATATACCTGCTCTCCCAACTGATCAAAAAGTGGGCGTCTCTTGGTATTCACTTTTTCCAATTCTTTCACATAGTCTTTGATCGGACCGTAAGACGAAATTATATTTCCAAAGAAAAATACGCTCTTGTCAAAATTGGTTTCAATCTGCGGCATAAAGCATCTGAAACTATAATAAATGGAAATAACGCTGAATATAAACCAAGTGCCCATGAATCCATAAGTCAGAACGTCCGAAGATGCCAGCTCGATCAAGTGCTCGTAAAATTGAAAGAACACATTCATAAGCAAACCATAGAAAGAAAGTACTAGGCCAGCCTTGATTTCAGAAGCTTTTATTAAATCCCGCAAATACATTATTAGGTACCAATAATTATCCACGGCATCTATTCCGGGATCCAATGGAGGTATATCTTCTAGGTCTTGGATTTTCTTACGCATTGATTTAAAAAGGCTTTCTCAAAAGTACCGACATGCAAAAACAAGATAATCGGTGAATAAAGTAATTCCTATAAATTAAGGGGATTTGATTATTTAAAATGAAAAAAGAGCCAAAATTCGGCTCTTCGTATTTAGTGTATGATTTTTTATTTCAAACCTCAAACTTCCTGTATACTAGCAATAGAAATTCTTGAACTGGCTCGTTGTCAGTTTTCCATCCCAATTCTCCAACATATCTTGAGTTCACAAGGCCAATTGCTTCGTCAAAGGACTTACATTTATCGATAGATTTTAAGGCATGTCTAAGTAAATCAGCATTTCCGTCAAATAGCTCTTTGGTAAACATAAAGCGTTGATTAATGGCTAAGCTATCAGCAAGCTCACCCCTAATCCCTTTCATTCCTTTGTATGAAAGTGTTTCAAATTTTGCCTTCAAATTATACGGATCAAGATTCCCTGCTGGGCTGCTCCTGTAATTGTTCTGAGTAGGCTGGACATATGATCGCTCTTCCACATTCACAGGTTCATTCACAACATTTTTACTCTGAGACTCATCTGTTTCCACTTGGTCAAAGAACGAACTTTTGGATTCTTCCTCTCGATTTGGTTCAGTATTGGAAGAAGGCTCAGGAATCAAAGTTGGTTCTACAGATTCCTGCACCAAATAAGCATCCAGATCAAATGGCTTAACATCTCCCAGTGTAGCCAAAAGTAAATTGACAGATTCCAGGGATTCGCTTATGGTATGGTAATTAGCTGAAACAGCACGCAAGTAGGCATTCTCATCGTGCCCAAAACCGGCCTTGTCTATCAAAAATGAAACTACTTGATGATGCCATTTGTAATACTTGCGGTTTTCCTTCAGAAATTCATTGATTTGTCCGGAAGGAGCCTTGGTGATCTCGTTTTGATAAAAGGCGACTGGATCTGTGGCAAGTTGAACCGCTTGCTCTACAGCAGTAGTCAAAAGTGGCTGCAATTGCTCTTTCTCTATTTTGATTCTCCTCGAAAGTACATTCATAAATTCCGTCAAGGCTTCATGCACTGTAATATCACGGTAATCAAAATAGGGGCTACTCTTTAGCTTGCTTAGCTCTTCTTTCCATAGTTCAAAAAGTCTTTTGATAATAAAGAAATTCACTTGGGTACTGTTTGTAAGCTTTACTATATCCTGTCCAGTCATGTATTGTCTGGATGAGAAATACTGCGCGCAAACAATTGCGGCATAGTCTTCTGCGTATTTTTCTAAATAATTGCTGTTAATTTGAGTTGTCATTGAAGAGTGGTGTTTACAAAAGTCAACGAACAAATGCCCCAAATCGTCATAGAAAATCTATTTAATCTGAGGATTGATTCCATTAGCGTTCATCGTAAAGTTATCGAAATTATTCATGAAAATGGTATCGACTGGATGCATGCCTGTGGGAAAAAGGGCAGATGTACTACCTGCAAAATTATCCTGAAATCAGGAGAAGAAAACCTCTCCCCTCCCACCAAAGCGGAGCTTGACTTTCTTAATCAGGGAAGATTAAAACCCGGAGAAAGGTTAGCTTGTCAAGCGGAGCTTCAGTCAGGAGAAATCATTGTCCGAGTTGGGAAATTTAACAAGTTCCCACATATAGAATATAGCGAATAAGAAACTGAAATGTTTATAGAACCTTCAATAGGTACCCTGAAGTCCTCTGGTAATAGGGGGCAAATCGAGGTAATTACCGGTTCAATGTTTTCTGGAAAAACAGAGGAATTGATTCGCAGACTGAATCGAGCCAGGATTGCAAAGCAAAAGGTAGAGATATTTAAGCCATCCGTGGATAAGCGGTACGACGATAATGACGTCGTTTCCCATAATGAAACATCCATCCGCTCCACGCCTGTAAATTTCGCAGATGATATCTTCCTTTTAAGCGGGGATTGTGATGTAGTAGGAATAGATGAAGTTCAATTCTTCGACGATCAGATAGTTTCCGTAGCCCAAAAGCTGGCCAATCAGGGAAAGCGCGTTATTCTCGCCGGACTGGATATGGATTTTGAGGGAAATCCTTTTGACCCAATGCCCCAACTGATGGCAATAGCAGAGTACGTAACCAAAGTAAACGCTATTTGCATGAAATGTGGTAGGCTTGCAGCATTCTCTTTGAGGCTTTCAGATACCAAAGAAAAAGTAGTGCTTGGAGAAAAAGAAAGCTATGAAGCGCGCTGTAGAAAGTGCTTTTATGAAGATAAGAAATAGAGGGATTTTAATTTGATATGTCTTTGGATGTATCCAATGGCGTGATGTTGAGGACCATTATTTTAGTTGCTGTTTAAAAAGCCTTCGACTTCGCTCAGGCTGACACAGGCAAGACACAGATAGCTATTATAAAATATGCTAAAAAAAACCCAAGGAATAGTCTTAAGTGCCATTCGATACAAAGAGACAAGTATCATCGTAAAGATTTTTACACGTGAACTGGGTCTCAAATCCTACTTGGTAAATGGTGTGCGTACTCAGGGTAACAAATCAAAAACAGCACTTTATCAGCCGTTAACTCTTTTGGATCTTGTCGTTTATGATAAAGACAACGCAGGATTGCAGAGAATCTCCGAAGCACAATTGCACCGCGCCCATCAGCTCATTGCGTTTGATTTTACCAGAACCGGAATAGCTCTTTTTATGACTGAAGTAATCAGCAAGTCCATTTACGAAAATTATCAAAATGAATTGCTGTTTGATTTTCTTCAAAATTGCATCTATAAGTTAGACAGCAAAGAAGTACATCTAGGTCAATTTCCATTGATATTTCTGATTGAGAAAGCCAGTTACTTAGGCTTTGCTCCTGAGGAAGCGTTGGGATATTTATCAGAAAGCCGGTCCCAGCCATTTTCTGTTTCAGAGCTTACTCAAGCAGAAGATTATCTGACAGCACTTATGAAAAAGTCTTTTGACAACGAGACAAAAATCGGAAAGCCTCTCCGTCAAAAACTTCTGGATCACTTACTTGACTTCTATAGCCAGCATCTCGATAATCCAGGAAATTGGAAATCCTTGGACATTCTCAGACAATTAAATGGATAATCGCTGTTAAATGTTTGAAATAACTTCGGATACCGAATAAATATTTGGTTAATACAATCACATAGGTTAATATTGTGTCATCACGTGTATGAGCAAGTCAGCCCACTTTGACTTGAGTATTTCCTGCAGATCTTTTTTGCTCAGAAAATCATCCACGATCTCAAATACCGCATTTGCTACATTTTATTTATTTCATACCCTTTTTATGTACAACATAGAAGAACTCAGAGTCAGGTTACTGTCTGAACTGAAGGAAATTGCTGAAGAGCTAGGTGTCAAAAACCACAAATCTCTAAAGAAAGATGAACTCGTCTACGCTATCCTAGATCAGCAGGCTATCACCCCAGAGCAAGCCCTACCAAAAAAGAAACCTTCAGCAACCGATGAACCTGCGAAGGTTGCAGAAAAACCTGTAGAAGCACCAAAACCAGCCGCTTCTAAATCGGCAGAAGAGCCAGAATTCAAGCCAAAGTTTAAAAGACAGAATGTAACGGCAATTCCTAAAACCGAAGAAACTCCAGCAGAAGAGTCTACGAAGTCTCCAGAGCCGAAAGCCAAAGAAACCAAGCCAGACTGGAAAGCAAAAAAAGAAGCGCAGCCAGAAAAAGCTGAAAGAAAACCTCAACAAAATCCTGAGCCAGCATCAGAAGAGCCAAAAACTTTCAGACCAAGACGAAAAGTGTTCGAAGAGGTAGAAACAACTTCCGAGTCTAAGGAAGAAAAGTCAGCAACCGCTGCTGCACCTGCTAAACCAGATCAGGAAGTAGAGCTTCCGAAAAGGAGAAACTTCAAGTCACAAGATGAAGTGATGGCTCCGTCGGCAGAAACAGTTCCTCATTCAAACCGTCGACGTCCTGGAGTTAATCCACGTGAATTCGATGGCGTAATAGAAAATGAAGGTGTATTGGAAATGATGCAGGAAGGATATGGATTCCTTCGCTCATTGGATTACAATTACCTTGCTTCTCCGGATGATATTTATGTATCTCCAAGCCAAGTAAAACTTTTCGGCCTGAAAACAGGCGACCACATTAAAGGCTCAATTCGTCCACCAAAAGAAGGTGAAAAATATTTCGCTCTCTTGAAGATCGCTACCGTTAACGGGAAAACTACAGACGAAATCAGAGACCGTGTTCCCTTCGAATACCTTACTCCTCTTTTCCCTGAAGAAAGATTAAACCTTTCTACCACTGGCGACAAATTCTCAACGCGAGTTGTAGATCTATTTGCACCTATCGGAAAAGGTCAAAGAGGTATGATTGTAGCTCAGCCAAAAACAGGTAAGACTGTCTTGCTGCAGCAGATCGCAAATGCCATCACCAAAAACCACCCTGAAGTTCACTTGATGATCTTGCTGATCGATGAGCGCCCTGAGGAAGTGACAGATATGGCTCGCTCTGTAAATGCAGAAGTGATTTCTTCTACATTTGATGAGACTGCTGACAGACACGTGAAAGTTTCTAATATCGTGTTGGAAAAAGCAAAGCGCATGGTAGAAGTTGGCCATGACGTGGTAATCTTATTGGATTCCATCACTCGCCTTGCCAGAGCTCATAATACGGTAGTGCCAAGCTCAGGAAAAATCCTTTCCGGCGGTGTGGATGCCAATGCACTTCATAAACCTAAGCGTTTCTTCGGTGCTGCCCGTAACGTGGAGAATGGTGGTTCTTTAACAATTATTGCTACAGCACTGGTTGAGACAGGCTCTAAAATGGATGAAGTGATCTTTGAAGAATTCAAAGGTACTGGCAACATGGAACTAGCCCTAGATCGTAAGCTCGCAAATAGAAGAATTTATCCTTCTATCGATGTGCTCAATTCAGGTACACGCCGTGAAGATCTATTGATGGATAAGGAAGAAATGCAGCGTGTATGGATCCTCCGTAAGCTAATGAGCGATATGAACTCTCAGGAATCCATGGAATTCCTACTTCAGCGAATGAAAGGGACCAGAGATAATGCTGAATTCCTGATCAGTATGAATGGATAATCCCCCTGTATATTAAAATAGAGATCCCCTGATTCGAAAGACTCAGGGGATTTTTCTTTTTCCGGCGACCACTATCTGCTAAGACTAGCTTAAAGACAGAGATTTCTATATGATTATGTGGACTTTTTTTGATATAAAAGTAAATTATTTAATGAGCGGCAATAATATTTTTCTCAGTCTCTTTAAATTTGCTATACCCTTAATAGCTTAATCAGCATTCAGTTGGTCTCCCTAGGCCGCAATTCTTGTATTCTGTTTTAATGAAGAAAAATTTACTTTTTATTTTTCTGGCTTTTTCTTGTGCTCAGCTTTTCTGGACTGGAAAGGTGATGGGGCAATGTAACAGTTGTGATGTGACTATAGATAACAACGGAGCCAATACTAACACTCCAACAAATTTGAAAGATGGGGATGTTATATGCATTAATGCTAATAATAGAACAAGGTCAATTGATTTAAGAAATAAAAATAACCTTACTATATGTGTAGGCCCCGGTGATTTTTTTTCGGGTAATTTAGATAATTACAATACAAGCAATAAAATTACTATAAATGTATATGGTGAGTATAGAGGAAACTTGACCTTGAATAACTCTTCAAGTTCATTTAATGTATTCTCTTCTGGTATTTATACCAACAATGGTTCATTATCTGTCCAAAATGGCTCAGTAAATAACAGTGGAACAATTAATAGAGGTATTACATTTTCGAATTCGAGTTCCTTCAATAATTCAGGATTGCAGACAGGTAATATCACGATTAATGGAGCTGCAGATGTAAGAAACAGTGGCATTATGAATATTTCTTCGCTGTCATTTGACAATAATAATTCTGGAATGTCCTTTACAAATTTTTCCACAGGCACTTTGAATGTTAGCAATTCAGTTACTATGTCTGGTAAAATAGTCTTAAATGGAACCTCAACTTTTCAAAACAACCTAACTTTTATAAATAATAACTCTGTCAAGACAGTAACAATAGATGGATCCGCTTCTTTGACAGTAAATCAAACCCTCTCTCTGTCAAGAAATACAATTATTAATATTACGAACCCCAGTAACCTTACTCCTAAAACTAGTCTAACTGTCAATAGCTTGGATTTTCAAAATAATGGTGGTTCAAATAGCACTATCAATCAAGGTGCAAATACTATTTTCAATGTAACTAATAATACGAATGTTCAAAGTGGTGTAGCTCAATTGAATATTGAAGGGGCATTTGATACAGGAAATAATTTTACCGTTGGAAATAATGGAAACGCCTCCCCGGTCCGACTTCAACTAAAGGGAGATGGACAATTATCTATTGGCGGTAATGCATCGATAAGCAAGCACATTACAGCTGAGGACAATAGTAAAATCGATGTTGCCGGAAACCTTATAATGGAAAACAACGGGGATAATTCTTTTACTATAGATGATAATGTCACTTTGCATGTAGGGCAAAATACCACATTAAACAAGCCAATGTATGTTTCAGGTTCTTCAAAAATCACTTTAGATGGTAACCTTACAATGCCAAATGTAGGTAGCGAATTAGTAATCAATGACGATGTAAATTTTTATGTAGGAGGAAACACATCAGTGGAAAGCCCAATTAGAATGAACGATAATTCTTTTGTTACATTCGATGGAAATGTAAATCTTCCAAATGTTGGAAATGCAATTTTTGAAGTGAATGATAATTCAGACGTATTAATAACTAGCAACCTAACTAAAAGTGGCGGTAATGTAAGCGTAGGAGGTACAGGACAGCTCGTTATATGCGATCAGCGATTACCCACAGGATCAGTTTCAGGTTCTTATCCAGCTGCTGGATCAAGTGGTGTAAGTGCGGGAGCAAATCCGGCCTACTATGGAGGATGTCGCATTCTTCCAGTAGACTATTTGTATTTCAAGGCTACCTACCAATCAGCTAATCGCAAAACACTGCTTGAATGGTCCACAGCTCAGGAGTGGGGAAATTCGCATTTTGAAGTTGAAAGAGCGATTAATTCTATCAAAGAATGGGAGGTAATTGCCAGAGTTGATGGAAATGGCTACTCAAATGAACCTGCAACCTATACTTATACTGATGACCAATTACCTCTTGCCGGTGGAGACGTCTTTTACCGATTGAAGCAAGTGGATGATGATGCATCCTTCTCCTATAGTAAAACTGAGGCAATACAATTACCTTCCCTGGCAGGTAAATCGGTGTGGGTGGCCTTCCCTAATCCTATTTCTTATGGCACCGAAATATCTGTCTCTCTTATACAACCTGACCTATATCAAGACGAGCCTATCTATATCAGCCTGATAAATATGCTTGGTGAGGGAGAATCCAAAGTCCTAACTTATCCTGAAGAAGTTTCGAGGATGGTCTCCGAATGGATGCGTTATAAAAATGCCGGCTTGTACATTATGGATATACGCTGGGGGAATAATTCCGAGCAAATCAAATTATTAAAGAATTAAGCAGCAAAGACTACTCCCTCACTTCAAACTACCTTCCTTTTTTTATTTTTTTATAACCGCTTTTCTACCAGTAAGGTGACAAAAGCTATGTAGGATTTTTTAAACTTAGGAATAGAGGCCACATCGGTCTTCCAACCTGATAACCAAATAATTTAAGGTGACTAGCTTTATTGCGGATAATCATTTTTTTAGGAAAAACATCAATGAGTGCTTACTAACTAGTTGAACCATAAATCATTTTTCTCTGCACTCCCCTATTCAATTAATTATAAAGACTTTTTTAACTAAACTATTGATGTATATCAAAATTTTATATCAAATTTGCCTGTTATTAAACCAATAAACAGAAGTATAGATTGAAAAAAAACCTAATACGGTATTAAATTCCAAATTAAAGTATTTAAAATCCAATTTTCCCGCTATATACTACAGCGGTTTATGTCTATCTAAATTATGAAAAAACACTTACTACTTGGCCTGGCTCTTGTCATTGCTCTCTACTCCTGCAATGACACATCTAACCCTATCAATAATGGGCCTATTCTTGTCAATTCAGACAGCGAAGCACTTTCTACCCGCATCAAAATGGATAATGCCGGAGTGATTGGATTTTTAAATCCTATTGCACCAGATGGTAGAATTAACGAAGAAGCAACGGATCTTCCATTAGTTTTAGTATCTCAAGTGGATGCTCCAGAATTTGAAGGACAAATACTAAGAGCCACACACGTAGATATAGATGGTAATTATGCCTATGTATCTTACAATATAGAAGGCAGCTCTTATTTAGGAGCTGTTGATATTTTTGATATTACCAATCCATATAGCCCCAAGATCACTGAGCAGGCTATTTTCACAGATACTGATATTAGCTCTCTGGAGTACAAGGATGGTAAACTATTTTTAGCTACTGCTGTAAACATTGATGAAAATGCGGATGTGACATCTCCTGCAAACTTGATTACTGTGTCAGTTTCAGGTGGGAGATTTACTTCAGATTTTGTCTATACTTCTCTTCCCGGCTTTGTGGCAACTGACCTAGCCAATACCAATTCCAATACGGCTGTAACGAGCGGTAATGATGGAGTTATAGGTCTATTTGACCTTAACCAGACAGCTGGTAATTCTGTTGAGATGGAAGACTTAAGAGCTGTGGCGTTTGGAAGTGATAAGCTGGCTGTGTTAAGCGGTACTTCCGGTATTCATATTTTGGACCCAAACAGTCTTTCTGAGGTATTCAACATTCCTTTGACAGCAGATGTAGCTGGTGCAAAAAGAACCATGGATATTGATAACGGTACTTTATATGTTTCCGAAGGGGCAAACGGTGCTGGAATTTATAAGATGACTGATGGTAGTCTTATTACCAAACTGGCTATTCCCATTCGTCCAGAGGACGTAGATGAAGCGGATATTGTCACTAATGCGGTTTCCGTGGATGATAACTTGTTATTCATGGCAAATGGCGCTGCAGGTATTTCAATATCTGACGTGACCGAATTATCAGCTATAAAGGAGTTTGGCGTATTGGATCTGGATGGTTCTTCAAACTTTGTAAGAAATGAGGAGGAGTTCGTATTCGTTGCTACTGGTTTCGGCGGTCTTCAGATTTTAAAAATCAATAAAGTTTCTACAGATCCAACGGAAGCTTTATGTTCTGGACTTCCTACATATTCAGGAGAAGCTTGGCTAAATGTGAATGGTGGAGAAAACAAAGCATACAGCGGTTCTACTTCTATAAAAGGACTAAATAACAATTCTAAGTTTTTGTTCTGTGGATCATTAGCGATTCAGGAGCAATTTAATATGAATGGTGGATCAATTACGGAAGTTTATGGATCGTTGGCATTTGGTAAAATGAACGCCAATAATACCATGCACATCAACTCGACACTCAAACTTTCTGGATCTGTGGTTATCTATGGTAATCTGAACTTAAACAGTGGGGGGAAAATTGAATTTGTAGGATCTAATAATAGCATTACAGTGTTTGGCACTGTTTCTCAACAAAGTGGTTCATCTATAACTGGCACTTTCACAGATACTGAAGGAAAAATCAAATAAGGTTTCCATAACTAAAAATATCAAGAGCCGGTTTATTACTAAACCGGCTCTTATGTTTCCAAGGCTTATTACTTCAACCTTTACCTTCATGAAATCGACCTCAAAAAATGAAGTCCTTTTAAGTTACTCAAATAGAGAACTTATTTATTTTTAAATAGATAGCGATAACTTTATTTGTTTTGAGAAAAAAATGCCTCATATTTGAAATACATTTTTTTAGGTTTAAAAACTTATTCTCCAGAAGTTATTATATGATAAAACACCTACTGAAATGCATTCTTTTTTTTACGCTGATTTCGATTGGTTTGGATGCTTTTGGACAGAGTCAAACATTTATTAACAGCGGTACTTTTACTGTACCCCATAAAGTAACAACTATAAGTGTTAGCATATGGGGAGGAGGAGGAGGAGGAGGTTTTAATTCAAATAACGGAGGTAATCGTCCGGGCGGTGG
>TARA_R110002012_G_scaffold33079_1_pt1 | contig 18736 bp, 31 predicted proteins | sample TARA_R110002012 | Tara Oceans TARA_R110002012 (sample SAMEA4396515) | marine metagenome | biome: Westerlies Biome; feature: [DCM] deep chlorophyll maximum layer (ENVO:01000326); material: water (ENVO:00002006), including particulate matter (ENVO:01000060) such as... | depth 40 m
CATAGGTCTTTCATAGAAAGAGAGCTTGAGTCGTTGAAAGCTGAATGCCAGCTTGAGTTTGAGTTTATGGACAATGTTATAGATGGAGTAGTAAATGGCAAATAACACAATTAAATTCTCTGAAGGATACTCAGGTGAGGACTGGTCGAAGTACACCGACACTCTGACGACTGGCTCTGTCACTATCAGTCCTCAAGAGCCTTTGAACATCACTGGTCAGGTATATAATGATCCTATGCAGGGTCTGAGGAGTATGTACTCGTATGATGACATGTCGACTGCCGAGATGGCAGAAGATGATGTGTATCCTGTGCGAGAGGATGTTCCAGCAGAGTTGTGGAACAAGCCAGTGTCGTCCTTTAATATTAAAGCCGGGAGTGCAATACCAAAACGAGCGGTGCGTAACCTTGTTAGAAGGGAAACCGTTGAGTATTATCATGAGGGCTCTAAGGTTCGTCGTGTGACTAAGACTGAACAGTGGTTCCCTGATGGTGAAGGTGAGTTTGCTGGTCCAGATAAGCCACTGACCAGTACATATGTTGAATATATTGGAGGAAGGAAATGAATTTCGTCTTTGGTGCTCTAACTGGAGCAGCAGTAGCTGTGTTCGTAATGGACCCAGCAATCTTGAGTGGTATCTTCCACTATCTGGGAGATTTCGTAGCAAACAAGGAGTGGAATAATGCAAGCGTCAAATAACATAGTACCAGCTCGTGAGATGTGGAATCGTATGGTAGATAATGCTATCGTAAAATATGAGTACAGTGGTGACTATGATCAGTTCCTGACTTCAATGGAACGTCTGGGATTTGAGAAAGATCAGGTTGAAGAGTTGGTAATGGAGGATATGGAGTAGAGATGTTTAATAACCTATATATTGTCGGAGCTCTTACAATTGCTGCATGCATTGCTCTAGGCGGATGTGGTAACACAGTCGTCGGAATTGGTACTGATATCAAGAAAATGGGAGAGAACCTTATGAAGGATGATCCCGAACCCACAGCAAAGGATAAGAGCTAATGCCAGATGATGTCAAAGGAATGTTTTGGTCTAACATGACTGAGATGGAATTCGACATCCTCAAACGAGTGGCAAACAGCATGCCTATCCAATCACTTCACAAGTTCCACAATGACCCTGAGTTTCGTAAGGCATGCTACAAGGGTTGGTGGGACAAGGTATATTTTGATGGACATAATAGCTAATACTCTATTCCTTACGTTACTTGCTGCATTGGTAGCAGCAGTCTACTGGGTAGCTCGTGACAGGGGAATCTTACTTGGCTGTGAAGGTGTGATTGCACAGCTAGAAGAGGAAGGCATTATCAGATTAGAGACTAAGTATATTGATGGTGAAGAGATAGTCGAGATCGTTAAAGCAGAATAGCACTACCACTCATACTCGGAGGAATCAGATGGCTGCAAGTTCAATAGACCTAATGACACTTTCCGTATTCAAGCACGTACTCACTCAGAGAAAAGTATGGAGAGAGAGCGTGGATGCGTTTGGCCAAGTCATTGATAAATATCTACAGGATGAGATTAATAAGCTCGAGCAAAGGGTTGATGAAAAGGATACTAGTTAGCTGCCCACCTATCTCTGATGACTTCGGATATTATTGTTACATTGATTGTATCATTCGTACGTCATTAAAAGACTATGATTGTGTCTTTCATCCCTCTATCTTCTACCGTTTCACACATAAGAATATAAGTCAGTTTGATGATACTCTTCGTCAGACTGACATTCTTATGCTCTCATGCTATGTGTGGAACTGGGAGCTACAGCTAGCCTTAGCTGATCGTGCACGAGAGATAAACCCTGACATCATTGTCGTAGGTGGAGGACCACAAGTCCATGAGCCGTACTATGATAGGTTTGACCATGTCGTCATGGGTGAAGCTGAGCATGGTGTACGTCAGATACTAGATGGTACTGCTGAACATGTCGTTCACAGCACACGTAAGACAGACTTTGAGATCTCTCCATACATAGACAATCGTGACATGCTCCTAGCTCAGAGAGAGCAGGCAAAGGCACGTAAGATGGCTCTAGGAGTTATCTTTGAGGCTAACAGAGGATGTCCATTCGCTTGTGCATATTGTGATTGGGGTAGTGCTACACAGTCTAAGGTTCATTACTTCCAGCAAGACAGAACATTCGATGAGATAGACTTTGTCTGTAATGTGCTTCAACCTAGCTTCTGGTTTCATGCTGATGCTAACTTTGGTATAACAGACAGAGACATAGATATCTCTCATCATCTAGTCAAAGCTAAGCAGCGTACGTCCTTTCCTAAGGCATTCTACTACTCTACATCTAAGAACACATGGAAGCGTAATGTTGAGATAGCTAAGATCCTACATCAAGGTGGGTTGATTGACACATACAATATTGGCATTCAACATACACATAAGGATGTGCTTGAAGCTAGTGTTCGTGGCAATATCAAACCAGATCAGTTTAGAATCATAGGGTCTGAATGTCAGAAGAATGGCATACCTACCAATACACAGATGATACTAGGCATGCCTGGTGACACCCGTGCAAAGTGGTTTCAATCGCTATGTGAGACATTCGAATGGGGATTCCATAGTGAGACTAAAGTGTATTGGTATAACCTACTACCCAATGCTCCAGCAGCTCATCCAGACTATGTCAAAGAGTGGCAGATAGAGACTAAGCCTGTGATCTACAACCAGGCTCGTCTGCTCAAGGACCATGATGAGGTTATCGATAAGGCAGCAGACATCATAGTCAGCTGTAAGACATTTGATCGTGAAGACTGGATCAATATGAATATCGATACGAAGTGGCTGCAAGCATTACACAACATGGCTCTCCTACGTCATACTGCTATGTACTGGAGATTCACACATGATGTACCATACGAGACATTCTATCGACAAGTTATTGATAACATAGGTGAGCTAGGAGAGAAGTTCAATGAGCAATACGAACAGTATCTAAGACAGCTGCTAGCAGCTGGTAACAGGACAGACTACATACCATTCCTGTTCAATGGTGAGTTAGTCAAGACTGAGGTTGAAGACGTTCTGATACTATATCTGTTAGAGCATAAGGATGAGTTCTATGAGATAGTCAATAAGAAGTGGGGTCATGAGGACCTAATTGACTATCAAAAGAGCTTAGTGCTTGATATGGATTATGATCCAGACATAGGTAGGACTATGTCACTAAAGCATGACTGGGTGAGGTACTTCAATGATAAGACATATATTGATCCACCTCATCTTAACAGAGACATAGTATATAAAACTAACCAATCAGAAATCAAAGGACCAACCGACTTTACCTCTAGTAGAATGTTGTGGCATAAGACCAGTAACCAGAGACGTAAGCTGTCATTGTTTCAGAAGGCAGCTCTAGGTCAACTAGACTGGAGAGGTGAGCAACGAATGGTCCTCAAGGAATGGAAAAATGTATGACCTATTGGAGACACCAGCTAACCTAACATTCGTTCGAAAGATCACAAACCTATCTGTATATGTTGAAAGATGGATTGACAAGAGGACGTATAGAGTATTGAAGTTCAGAGGAAACTATATGAGTGTACCTGGACGACTAACGAATGCTGAAATTGGTACACAGATAACCCATAGAGGAGGAACCGAAGGCAAGTTCCATAATGGTAACTTCCATGATGTGTTTGACCCACAGTTTGATCCTGTCACAACTAAGAAGTTTGGATATTGTGCTTGGTACCATATGAATGGTATGTTATATAAGGAACCATTCTTTGTTGATGGTGTGGAGCATGGAATGGTATCGATATACTATAGAGATGGTAAGCCTATGGAAGAAGGCATGATGGATCATGGTAAGAGAGTTGGTACGTGGATGTTCTACAATCAGTCAGGTGAGAACTACAAGCATGAAATATATTAGTCGATACACTCTTTCATAGCATGCCAACTCATAGTAGCACATTTTACTCTACTTGGAAACTTACTTACACCTGACATTACTTGAAGCCTTTCGTAGTCTTCATTATCAATAGCTTCTGGTTCTTCTCCAGTACACAACTTGTGGAAGTAATCAAACAAAGAGTTTACTTCCTCTATAGTCTTTCCTTTGATGATCTCAGACATTATAGATGCACTTGCAATACTAATAGCACATCCTCTTGCTTCGAAACTTACGTCTTGGATTACACCATCTTTAACATCACAATATACTGTGACTTGATCTCCACAAAGAGGATTGTGTGCGTCTGTTGTACAAGTATGGTTTTCTAATACACCAGAGTTACGAGGATTCTTTCCATGATCTATGATTACCTCTTTATATAGATCCATAAGGTCAAACATTATTTAAACCTTCCAACAACCTCGCTGTAAGGTGTTTTCATAAACGCTTTACGTAATAAGACTCTTTCTTTGCCTTGTACATTTGCTCTGTGGTATTTCTGTGAGTTGACACAGATGAGATCATATGTAAGTTCTTTGATCTTATTCTTATTGTCATCGAAGAACTCGATTGGTTGGTCTCCAATAAGACATGCACCTATCCATCCTAATGAATCAGGATCTCTGTGTGCTGGTATCTTACTACCAGAAGGAAATAGCCATATTGAAGGAGGCTGCTCTGGCTCAATGTCTTCCAACCCATATCTCTTTTCTAATGCTCTCCAAAACCAATGGCATGGACCCTCTTCTAAATCATGCAAAGACCACCGGTGTGCTGCTTCACCATATTGTCTCCACAACTGCTGTCCTTTAATGACTTTCTCATTATAGTACTTAACCATACGTTGTTTGTTCCATCTCATGTATGGTACATGGATATCATAGTCAATGATTTTGTAATAGTCTTTCATAGCAAACTCTGTATTATTGGACAGTCAATTTGATCTGCGTTGTTGATTGCATATTCACACACATAGAAGCTATCGACAATATCACTAATAGGATTGTCACCAGCATAGTCCATAACCTCTCTTATATCTACTCCTGTAGATGTAATGAAGTTTGATAGCATCATATCTTTCTTTGCATTACCTTTACCAGTAGCAAACTTCTTAATAACTGTTGGTGGGATCTCATAGAATGGTATCTCTTTATGCATCAGTCTGTATTTCAATATGCCAGTGTTCTCTCCTATGTTGAACACTCTACCGGTAGCCGCATATGCATAATCTTCTAGTATTACAGCACATACATCATAGCTATCAATTACATCTACAGCCCATGATGAGATATATCTATATCTGGCTATTGGGACATCAATCTTAGGTAAGGTATGACCAAAGAATAAGAATGGTGAATGCCAATACTCATCTACTACGGTCTTCTTAGATGTGAGGAAGTGGATGTCCCAATTATCTTGCACCTTGATGCATATAGCTGGGCTGGTAGTACTATAGTCAATTCCAGCTATATTATTATTCAGGGTCTTCTGAGTCATCATTATAAATCTCAAATTCAAATAATTCAGCACCACAGTATGGACAAAACTCTGGGCCTTCTCCATCCCATGCTATACTATTTAGTCCTCTTACAATGAACTCAGCTTCGCAAGATATACATTCTATAAGTGATTCTTCTTCCTCATCTGGATCCATTAAATCTCACATCCACCAGCTACACATGCTAGCTCTTGTGCTCCTTCGGTCATATCTGTTGATTCATAATTAGCCAACAACTCCATCCAATTGACGTCAGTAGGCATGACTTTAGTAAACTTGTCATAGTCATCCTTCTCACAATCTTGATAAGGAGCTTGTCTATATGTATGGTCTGAGAATGGTAAGAAGCTAACACCACTCATCCAGTCCCAGTTCTTATAACACCAAGCACCAACCTCTAGCCACTCATGCTCCTTAACAGAGATAGTAACTGATGGCTTATGCTCACACCAATGCTTCTGATACTTCAACCACAACTCAAGTTGCTCAATTGCTGACATGTCGGTTCTAAACACAGACTCTGAGTCAGCCTTCATTGGAAATGAGAACACATAGGTGTGCTCTGGTTTCATTACATCTTCTTCTACTGGGAATCCTGCTTCGACCATTGCCTGCGCCAAAGGATCCTTCTTGTCCGCTCGTACCGTTCTGATATAGTACGGGTTATGGCGTGCATGAATACCACTGGCAGAGTCAACAAGCTGACTAACAGTCCCACTAGGCTTAACACAAGTAACTGCTGCAGATTGTGGAATGCCAAGCTCGCCTGCCATAGCTTTGTTGGCTTCAACTGCAGCATGTCTGAGTCGCTCGAGTCGTTGCTCAATTCCTTTTTCCTTTCCATTTGTAAGTGTACAGTCCATGATACCTGTCAAAGAAACACCAAGCAGTCTTTCTTCTTCACAGTTATCTTTCCATCTCTTAGATATATATTTGAAGTTTGTTAAGGTTGATTGCCAGGTCCCAAGGATGGCTGCCAATCGAACTTTACGTTGTAGCTCATTCTCACTGTCTGTGGGTCGTACAACCACTTCTGTAAGGTTGCAGAACTCGTTGTTTCGTAAGATGATCTCTGAGCAAGGATTGGTTCCAAAGTCATGGTCTGGGTCTCGTCGACCAAGTCGCTCCACTTGTTTCTTGGCAGACTCTCTGTTAAATAGACCACGTTCCCCTGACTTTGAATCGTATAAGGCTTTCCACTCGGCCATGAATACTCCAACTTCTGGCTTCTCTGTGTAACATGCGGAGTTGTTAGACAGAGCTCGCTGTCCTTCATTTTCCCACCATTGTCCTGCTTTAGCAGAACGCATCCTGTCATCGGATAAGTTTGATAATGATATGAGTGCACTTCTTCTTACTCCTCCTACTACAACAATCTCAGCAATCTTACATACGAGGTCATGACATTCTAATGACGTAAGTTTTCTACCAGCAGCACCATTGAACTTATCTACACAGAAGTTGAATAAGTCAACGAGAGGCTCTGGGCCAGAACTACGGCCTCCAAACGTCTTTAAGACTGCTCCTGCCGGACGTACTTTTGATACATCCCACTGAGGAATTAATCCAACATACAAACTAGCAATCAATTCTTTTAAGGACTTAGCCCAGCCAGTCCTAGAGTCAGCAACAACGATAACAGTATCACTTGGATGAAACTCATCAGCAATAACAGGTAAATTTTGAACATACTGACGTTCAACGCTAAACCCTACTCCTGTTCCATTCATTAGTATATATAGGATTTCATCGAATGCAGTAATACGATCAACAGCAACATATGAACAATTATAACCAGCAATATTATCTCTTAGCAAGGCAGGACCAGCAGTCATCATAGCTCTCATAGAAGGCATCACTTCAAGATTCAGTGTCGCTTCCTCCAACTCTTCTCTCTGACCATTGATGTCATAGTCATAGTTGTCCTTCAAGTGTGCCTCAAAGAAATCATAATATCTACCTACAGTTTCAGGCCACGTCTCTCTTCGACCTTCCTCTGGTAACCACCTTGAGTATCTGCTGAGGTGGATATATTCTTGATACTGTGTTGGTAGATAGTTGCTCATCCCTGTTCTCCTTGTTGATATATTCTTTCTCGTTCATCGTACCTCTTATTCCACTCAGCAATTAATGCATGATATACAAATACGTCTTCTTTACACGTCGGGTCTTTCTGCAAATGTTTCTCCAATGCAGTACGAAGCCTATCATCATCTAACTCTGTTATTGGTGTACCTCTGAATAGATATCTCATTCGAGAATCTCTTTGATCATTGGAAACACTTTAGCAATTTCAAAAGCACACATTTGTGCTACCTCTCTATGTTCTTTCTGAGTACTAGGATCAGTTCTCAGTTCAATATAATGCACCCATGATCTAAGTGTACCATTCATATACATTCTACTCATTGTAAGGCCTTCTGGTAGTAGTGCTCTAGCTTGTTCTTTAGCAATACCATTCATCTCAGCCCACGTATAGTAGCTGTTGCAAACATCTATGACTCTCTCTTGAGCCTGTATCCAACCAGCCACTAAATCATTATGTTCTTTGTTCTTTGTGCTCAATTCAATACTATTTTGTCTATTCTTATCATCTTGTAGCCTGCACTCTCTTGTCACAAACTCTAAGTCTTTTGTAGGATCAGCATACCTTTGACTAAACTCTTGAAAGCTAAACGATCTATGTCTTAGTATCTGTCTTCCTATATCTCTTGTTGTCTCTATCTCTAAACAAACATTGACCATCTCTAATGGACTCCAATGCTTATGCTTTATCAAATACTTAATCAACTTATGAGCAGTTGCTTCATTGTTCTGGTTAGAAGGATTTGAAACTCTTGCACAATATGCAATCAAACCTTCTACATTCATCTCCTTAACATAACTCTCCGAAATTGCCTCAGTATAACTAATCAACCTCACATTGTTCATACTCTTCTCCATGCACTCAATGCCATCCTTGCAGGTAGGCCATCATATGTGTTCTCGTCAATAATTAACTTGACGTCTGCTATACTATACTTCTTCATAACCATTTCATTAATATCTTTATACTCATTACCAGATGGCCAAATTACAACCTTCCGCCTAGCTTCAATACTCTTCTCAATCTTTGCAATAATCTCTTTGCTTCTTGGTTCGTTGTCGTATATCATTACAGCATTATCAAAGGGAACACTAGCATCAGAGCCTGCCATAGCAACACTATTATAAACAAACATACTGTCGAAAGGTCCTTCAGTTACATACACACGTTTGGATGAATCAACATCGTCCAAGCCAAATAGCTTGGAACGTGATTCGTCAAGCATTATCGTAATGTATCGAAGAGAGCTTTGTCCAGGTAGACTGCGTCCTTGGTATCCAAACAGTTTTCCTTTCTTATCAATGAAAGGTATAACAATTCGTGGTTCATCTCTTACCTCGCTGAACTTACCTGGGACCATAGAATTGGTCCACCGGTGGAACCTTGGACAGAAAAACAGTTTTGCATGATACCTATTAGGTATCTTGCGTTGTAGTATATATTGTTTGACTGGATGATCCCAGTCTAGTTGTGAGACCTTCTTCAATTTCCTTAGTGGGCTAGTCTTTTGTCTGAACCCTGGAAACGCAGATGTCTTTTGAATATTAGTATTACTTATATTATCAGTTTTCTCGAGATTGGAAGATTCTTTCAATGCTTCGATCTTATACTGATGATGCATTACAACATCTTGTTCAAACAAAAATTTATCAAAATTCTTGTTTATATTGCAGTTATGGCAATAGTAAAAGTAATGGCCTTTCTTCTCTATGAAGTAGCCACGTGCCTTAAACTTATTCCTATGACTGTCACCACAGTATGGACAAGAGAAATTGAATGTGTTTTCTCTTTGCTTGAAGTTTCTAAATCTATTTGATAGTAATAATATATACTTCCGCTCAACAAATGACATGATCTATTTCAACAAATCCTCATGATGAATGTTCTTTGCTCTTCTTATGTTATTCAAGACAGCTCCACTCCGAGACTCAAGTTCGGTCGACTTAGCTTTACTGTCTGTGTACTTCTCTAGCCATTTTAGTATTTTTTTAAACATGGGTGCTCCTATAGATGGTGCCGGAGGAGAGAGTCGAACTCCCGACCAGAGGTTTACAAAACCCCTGCTCTACCACTGAGCTACTCCGGCTTTATTGTAATTATATTTTATTTACCAATACTAGTCAACTGTATTCTCTCGATAATTGATAATCATCGAAAGTCCATCCTGATGTTTCAAGATAGTCATTGTATCTAGTATTATTTAAGTGAGGAGGGTTTATAATATGAAGAAGCATATATCTATCTACTGCTCCTCCATTCATAAATGTGTGAGGTACAAAATTGTTAACTAAGTATGCACGGCCTTCCTTAGGAGTAAACGAATATGTGTTGTCTCCTAATCTGAAGATGAATGCACAATCTTTGTTTGTGATGATTGGAACCTGAAAGCCCATACACTTGTCTGTGTGCCAGGCATAGGTTGTTCTAGGATCTTGCATAGCAATAGTGCCACCTATCAAATTGTATTTCTTCTTGATGTGATAGGCATACATCTCAACATACTTCTTGCCACCATAATCTCTTAGCTTAGCCTTTCGACCTCTAGTGGCTCCTTTGTATTCTTTTGACCACTTACTAGCTTGTGACTCAGTAGCATCTTTCCATGCAGTAGCTACTTCGGTGTCCAGGTCTTGTGCTTCTGTGAAATCTTCCCAGGGTAGGTGTGGTTCGTGTTCCCACAGTTCTTTTCTTAGTAGATCAACATCTATGTCATCAGCAACTTCTTCGTACAGCCATTCTGGGACATGGCCATCTACGTTTCCTTTAATCATAATATAACTAGCCTCCAAATAGCTTAAGCATCTCCGTATTACCAATCACCATTCCTAATACGATTGCTCCACCCATAAGAATCCATCTCCACTTTTCAATAGCATCAATCTTCTTTAACAACTCATCACGAAGATCACCAATTCTTGAGTGCAATTTTTCAATTTGATCATAGTATTGAGCATTAAGTGCTTCTTGATTATCTAACTTTGTTTCATGTACTACAAGTATTTGTTTTATCTCGTTACTAACATCTGTGAGCCTTTCAATGGCAATGTCTAGTTTCTTGTACAGTAGTTCTTCATTTGCCATCGTCGATGTGCCCTTTTAGCATTGTTTCTATTCGTTGTAATCTTTCTTCTAAATGAGGAAACTTCTTCATTCTTTTTTCTTCATCGGTTAGTATTTTTATACCATACCTCATACATGCCCAAGTATATAGCTGATCAATTTTAGCATAGAACCAAACACCCATCTTTGTGTCTCGGAACCAGCTGTCAGTGGCACTTCCTATTATACTGCCTGCTATTGCTGAAATTAACCAGAACCACATTTAAAATGCTCCTTTAGTAGGTTTTTTACGTCATTATATGAAGTTTCTAAGAATACATACCTTAAAATGCACCTTGAATTACCATCAGATACTGGTGAGTGTAATTCCTTACTATTTATCAAAGCTACCTTGTAGTTAATTTTACCTATGAATATACCATCTTTTTGTTTAGGTCCTTCATCAATAGCAAACTCGATGTCTTGATCTCCCATAACCATAATACCTAACCAACAATGAGTGCTTGGATCTTTATGAAATGGTACTGTATTGTCAAGAAAATACTGCCAGTTCCACGATCTATCTTCTGGAAGCTCAGGCAGCTGACTTACAACTTCTTTAAACACATTTGGTCTATCAGGATCAGAGCGTTGTTCTAAAACATGCACTCTACCCCAACCATTCATAACTGGTTTCTTTCCTACTATTCCTTCTGAAGTTATACCATACTTTCTACCAGAATGTTCTACTTTGTTTGTGACAATATTATCTTTGTTGACATCCATTTCATATAAAAATCTCTGCTTCATTCTCAATTGTTGATCAGCTGAATATTTTACATATGGAGTGCAATCAAAAACCCAGTTTTCAAGATCAATGGGTCCATCAAGTTCAAACATAATTAAGTCCTTTTATAATACCTTTGAAGGTCACCGTATTCAATTATATTAAGTAGATATAATTTATCAAATACTGGGAGCTTTTTGTTCCATAGCTTTTGAGCTCTTTCTATGCTCGTTTCCATTTCTTTTAGGGTATAGTAAGAAAGGTCTCTTGCATGAGTTATCATTTCTTCTCTGCCCCAATCGTCTGAACTTATTGGCATTAGCTTCCTGCTTCGATTATCTCATCTATGTGTCTATGACATCCTATACAAATATCATCCTCATCCAGTGTACATGTACCAATGCAAGGCGAATCAGTTTCTATGTCCTCTTTACTTCTTTTCATTGGATAAAGCAAACTGTTCCTTCCAGTGTTTGTGCATAGCATAAACATATTTATCTATAGCATGATCCATAATACCATCAAAGAACTCTAACTTGCGCCATGCAGCAAAACGACCTCTCCAACGATCTTTCCATTTTTGCCAACCAGTGAGATTTCTTACATTTCCATAGTGATTAATGTATAGTGTTTCTCCAATGTGCCTAAAACCTAAACTCCAAAGTGGAACAGTTGGTACCATATCATTGTTGTTTCTTACTCTTGTCAGTTGTCTTACATATGTTCTGCAGAAATCTTCATCACCACATCTAGGAGCTCCATATGTAAATACTTCCACATGACCAGATGGCCGGCATACATCAGCATAAAGCGTAGCCATAGCTCCACCTAATGAATGTCCAGTTACGTATAATGTTTTTTTGGTTTTGTATACTTTTGTGGTGAGACTGTCCATCAACTTCCACACTTCAATCATAAATCCTCTATGGACTTTACCTGAACCTTTATGCCAAGTTTTTCTAAATGATAAGTCAGCTTTGATATCGTTCCACTCTTTAGGTTCTGTACCTCTAAAAGCCACAACGATTTTGTTAGCGTCTTCAAGTACATAACACTGAGCTCCTTCTATATCATAGAACTTAGCCTTGAGCTTTAATTTGGTCCAGTACTTCTTTGTCTGGTCAGGATCTCTATATGCAAGAGCGCTGCAAACAGAAAAGAAAAATTCTTTGAAACCAGGTTCGTCAAAGTTACCAGAAACGAAGTCGTTCAATAAATCCTTTGTCAGTTCCATTTTCCTTTTCCCTTGCCTTTTGTTGTTCTTCTTGATTGGTGTTATGTTTCTTAATTGCTTCCTTCTGCTCTCCATGATATTTCTTATATGCACCTATAATCAATTCTTGTTGCTTTACTAAGGCAAGAATCTTAGACATATTAACAGATAAACTTTCGTAACCTTTATCATTAAGTCCAATGATAACTTCGTCATACTTTTTCTTTTCTAACTCTTTAAAAACATCTTCAACGTTATCTTTATTTACTACGTACCAGTCGATTGGATCAAGAGTAATCTTGTTGACATCTGGTAGTTGTAAATTGACCTGCTTGACTGGAGAAACCTTAATCTCAAGCGGCTTTACGTTACTGCTGCACCCTGTTAGGATTAGCAATGCTAGGGCACATGTTGTTAAGCTGACTTGGCTTTTCTGCATTTTGTTCTTTCTCCGTCAATTGTTGTCCAGACACAATCTCAAAACATCTGAACATATTACCTGATCCTGTATTAATTATTCTTCTGATAGGCTTGGCTTTGGATATTGCCATTTTACCTAAATCACGAGAACCTAATAATTTACTTTGTTTGTTAAACTTGCCTCTCATATCTTCAACAGCCTTTTGTGTATCTTGGAGCTGCTTAGTCGTTTGAGCTGCAATCGAAGAAGCTAACTCAACGTCAGCTTCTAACGACTTTATAGCCTCTGTTTGTATTTTAGCAGCTGTTTCAAGTTTAGCATTATTCTCATGCAGTATTCTCATTTTCTCTTGTGTGTCATTGTAATACCAATAACCTAAGCCCATTAGTATTACCATCACACCGGCCATCACGGCGGCAAGTTTGAGTCCCATTACTCAGGAACGCTTACACAATGCACACATGGATCCTCTTCTGTACAAACACATGGATCACAGTCACATTCTGAACTTACACATTGGTCATTGCTACACATTTGTATCTCCTTTACATTTTAGATAGCGGATTATTTAGGGCCTTTTTAATCTTCAAATCTAAATCCTTTTCCATAGTCTTCAGACGTTGATCAGTTTCTTTTTCTAAACTTCTTATTGTTTGACCAAACTCTCTACTATCATCCTTCACTCTTCTTTCAGTATTGTCAGTGACCTTTTCAATATGTGCAATGTCTGCTTTGAGATCACGTTTGATCTCTCTTGCTTCATCACGTGCTGATTCAGCCATTGATTGTATGTTAGCTTCAAGTTTTTCAAATATCTCCATCTCTTTCTGTAGAGAGGACATCTCCTCACGTAGTACAGCCAGCTTCTTATCAAACCCTGATAGGTCTGGTGCTGAATACGATTCAATTTTTTCTCTCATGTCCATATAGTCTTTCCAGAATTCAAATCCTGCATAAAGACCACCGCCGAGGGTACTCAATGCTGTAAGAATGATGAATATCTTTCCACCTCGAAACTTGACCCCGGCAAACTCCACTTCTGTTTTGCCGTCGTCTGACATTTACTTTCTCCTAATGTCCGTTGAATTTTTCTCTCAGTTTGTTAACAAAATCCCACAGAGAAGAAACCTGTTTGTTATTAACATCCATTTCTGCTCTTAGTTTAACAGTCTCTACGTACGTGTCTCTTTTCTTTATATCGTCAACATCTTTTCTTAAATTCTTTACTTCAGACTCTAAACGTACTGCTATCACAATAACTCCAATAAGAAAAAGAATTTGATGCCAGTGTCCTTGTATTACGTCCATCATTGATGCAACCTACTTCCATTGTGATTCTACTAAATTATCCATTTTAGCATCACTTCCTCCAAACATAAAATATTGTGCCTTGTTGTTAGTAGCTATTGATTGTTGATTATATACCGTTGTTGATTGATACCATTGTGTATTATCTAGTAATTTCGGTTGGTTGGCAGTAATATCAGCAGATATCAAGTTCATTAAGGCTACTTGTGTTGCTTGATCCTGTGATGTCTGACCCAATCTTGTTACTAAGTTTTGTACAACTTTTTGAGCAATCTCTCTCTTAATTTCAGCCTTAGTCTTGGTTTTAGACTTGGCTTTGGCTTTCGGACCAGAATCTTGTTCTTCAGAGTCTTCTTCTACTTCTGCAGTTTTTGTCTCAGATGACTCTTCATCTGGCTGATCCTGAGTGCTTTGTGTATCTTCTTGACTTTCCGGTTCATCAGTTGCTGAGTCATTCGACGATGAGTCAGATTGTTCGGTGGATTCTGATGACTCCACATTGCTAGAGATATCATTTGTTGTCTCCGTTTCTGTTACTTCAGCTACCTGGGCTTCAACCTCAGTGGTAACTTCTTCTACTGTTGCTTCAGCTGCTGGAGCAGGTGCTGCAACAGCAATTGGTTGAATTGTCATTTCCGTATTAGGAGATACAGTTACTTCAAAAGAAGTTTCCATACCACCCATATTATCACTCACACTAATTTCAAAGACTTGCGGTGCAGTTTGTGCTTCCAAGCTATCTACTACTTCAACTGTTTCTGTAACCTCAGCGACATTAATTGTAGATGTCTCTTGTGGAACAACCTGTGCACCTTGAATTGTCTCTTGTTCAATTGTTTCTATTAGTCTTGTTACTTGGATTTCATTCTGTCTTGTTATTTCATTTGTAATTTGTGATGTTATAAGTTCTACTTCGGTGTATATAGCTCGCAAACTAGTGTTATCAAAGAATGGTCCATTAAATCCTCCAAAGAATCCTTGATCTTCACCAAACAGGCTAAATGTTGCTAATGCACTATCAAATGTATTTTGTGGTACAGTTGATGTGAAAAAGAAATCGTTTTTCTCATAGCCTCTTTGGTCAGTACCAACAAAGTTTATATCATTGAAGACATGTTCAAAATTGTGTAGAACATCTCCAGCTGTGTTTTTAAGTTCTACTGTTATACTAAACCTATCTCTACAATCTGGTCCTGTTGCAAGGTTTTGAGCAGTACATACAGGCACAGTAAGGTTTGAAACGTGAGGTTTTACGTGTGATCCATACTGAAGATTAAATCCTCTATTGACTTGGGCTTGAGTCATTTCATCGAAAAGGTCAACTGTTTGACTTACAGTACCACCTCCTGTGTTTTCGTTTCCTGTTTGTAAGCAATTACCTCTACCCGGTCCACAAGTACCTCCTATGAATATTGACGTCGTACCGGGATTACCTGCTCTATTCCAATTTGGAGCATCAAATGTGCCTGTGCTACTTTCAAAGCCTGGATTTTGAAGGAGATTGGGTGATGTTATTGTGTCAGTTACAACTTCGGTGGTTACTGTACTTGTTTCTGTCGTTGTAACTGTTTCTGTCTGTGTCTCTGTTACTTCTTCAACAGTGGTGGTGGTATGTACTTCTAAACCACCACCTATACTTTGAACAGTTGTTTCTTCTGATACAATTGTGCCACCATTTGGACCTGTTTGGGCATTAGAATAAGAAGGGTATACCAAGACATGCAAGGCCACTAGTAAAGATGCAACCAACACCCAAGATACCGATTCCTGCAACCGTTGTAGCAAATCTGTAGTCTTCGAATTCATGATCGTCCTCATCTTCATAGTCATCTTCTACTCCGTATTCTCCTGGTCCCATGATTCTTGTTCCGTTGTCTTCGGTGTCACTTTTGGAAAAGGGTAGTCATCGTTCTTTCTGTCCTCCGAGCCTTCTTCCAACATAGAGACCATCAAACGAGAACCAGAAGGAATATCATCTGGATTCTTCTTCCATTGTTCCAATGCCTTATCACCAATTGCACCTTTATAAGGACAAGGTGTTCCAGCCATAATCATAGCATCAAATACTCTTGCATCTTGACACATAGCAGATACAGCTGCTACTTTCATTCCCATACCAAACAATGATCTAGCCAACTTCAATCGCTCACAATTTTCATCTGTGACTGTTACCCCTGAAGCAATTCCCAGTATTTGCGTTTGCACTCCAGCACTAAAGGCAGACTTGCATACATCGCTGTTGTTTACAACTATAGATGGTGCCGATGCTGTTGGGGGTGTTTTATCTACAGTAACTGTACCGCTGCTTACTGTTGATACGGTATTAGTTTGAGCAATGGCTGCATTACACATAACCATTATAAGGAGAGCAACCACCATAAAGGTGGTGCTCTCGATAGCAGCCACTAAGAATTTTGTCATTAGTGACTCCTTTGTTATATATTAATCCTCTTTAGTTACAATGGCCCACAGACCCCAAGCAATAGCAGCATATGCTGCCCATTTTGCAAATGGTCCTAAGAACAATACTACAAGGCCGACAGCAACTAAGGCGCCGCCATCCCAAGATGTACGTTCGAGTACTCTACTTTTAAGCCAATCCATACTTACCTCCTTTGTATGTAGGTGTAATTCAGGAAAGTTTCCGCTTCTTTACATTTTTTTTGGATTTAAATAAAATTGGATCGAAAGTGGCAATAGCGCCAGTAGCAATCCCGTTCACGGGTGCATCTTCGATCATTTTCCTGAATCGACTAAATCTTTCATTACGAACATGTTGGATGTATTTAAGATATTCTACATCTTCACTCAATATTTGCTCTTCAGATTTACTCTCATCATATTCTCTAATGAGCCATAATGCCGCTGCATAACTTGCAATGCGGCTTTTGCCTCCTGGTACTTTACCGAGGAGTCTCTTCAGCTTCAAGATCATTACATCAAATGTTTTAAATGATCTTTGCTGTTCTTGTGATCTTTTATTCTTTGGAATTAAGACTTTACCATCTCTATCTATGACACCAGTTTTAAACGCCTCCCACTGTGTGAACGGCGTGGCTAGTCTCCTAAGAAACTGGTAAACCAGATATATATCTACTACACCTGTGCTAGCCATAATTGATCACTCTTAACCTTTCAACTATTTTACTATCTATATTTATATCACTTGTAATGTACACTTTACCATTTACATTTACAGTTTCCGGTAACATATTTAGTAGAATTAAGAAGGGTTTAAGGTAGGGTAGATACTCTTCTAAGCGGAAAAACATTAAGTTAACAGCGGGAACTGGGCCAAAAACGTTGATTAACACCACAATATGGTTAAGAATTAATCTTTCTTTGAGCTCGCCTGAATCTGAGTATTTGTTGAATAATCTCTTTATATATTTAAACTTTTTTAAATCGTCATAGAACTCTTCTGTTGAGCTACATTGAGGATTATCATAGTTTTGAGCAGCATATAGTAAGAAATTGTCCTCTGTCAATACATCCATTGTATAGGTAAATTCTAAACAAAAAGAATGGGAGGCACAAAGTGCCCCCCACCTTTAAGCAAGAACTTACGTAGCGTCCTGAGTACCAACTTTGTTAGTACCTGTAGCGCCTGTACCATAAGCGATGACAACCCAGTCTGTACCCATCCAGAGAAGAGTAAGGGTTTCGCCAACCGCCTGGAACGTGACAGTAGCAACCTGACCAAGAGTCTCAGCAATGTCAACGTCAACAGCGTTTGTAACGTCTGTAGCAACGATGAACTTGATTTGACCTGTCAATGTACCATCAGCAAGCGTTGTCTGAGCAGTAGCAGTTGCACCACTAAGAAGGTGAATTGTCTTTGTGAGAGTCAAAGCACCATCAGCAGAAACTGTTTCTGCACTGTTGAAAGCAACAGCAGACGGAATGTAGTTGAAGAGGTTGTCAACCGACAACTTCTTGTTAATCGGTGTTCCCGTAGGATCATCGACAACGTGCAACAGATCGGCGCCGGCAACACCGGTCGAGAGATCTGTTAGTGCGGTAATCTTTTTATCAGCCATTTGGCATTCTCCTTGTTTACCGTTATTAACCCACTATTGGGAATTCTACTCCATGCAATCACATGGACCACTTTATGCATGATAATCTATTTAGGTAGTTGTAACACCTGTGAGGATGTTAGCCGTACCAGAACTTGAACCACTTGTTGCAGTTGTAACCTTAGTATCATCGACATCACCTGTCTTAACAGCAGATACTCCGATAACACTAGTTGCTCCATCAAATCCTTCTAGGTCCATATCAATGGCTTCCAGAAGAAGATTAGCATTGTAATTTTCATCAAGCAACAAGTCAATGTTGGTTGCAACTGTGACAGCTTCACTTACTGTGAAACTTGTTTGCGATGCAACAGCTGTAACTACCAGCGTTCCATCTGTACTAATGTCTGTGTCACTGAAGGCATCAGAAACTGA
>TARA_R110002012_G_scaffold32212_4_pt1 | contig 18703 bp, 5 predicted proteins | sample TARA_R110002012 | Tara Oceans TARA_R110002012 (sample SAMEA4396515) | marine metagenome | biome: Westerlies Biome; feature: [DCM] deep chlorophyll maximum layer (ENVO:01000326); material: water (ENVO:00002006), including particulate matter (ENVO:01000060) such as... | depth 40 m
TAAAAAGAAAAGTAGCTTCTTGGTTACCGTCGTTAACATAATCTTTTATATCAGTAAACAAATCTCCTAGTAAGTTTAAGTTATCTTGCTGATCTTTTTCAAATTGTTTACTGTTTGTGTATTCTTTTTTTCTTCCAACTTTGTAACTGATGTTTTTCCCACTTTGTTTTACCTTGTTAGGATTTAGTAGCTTACCATCTGTTCCATATTTTTGTCTATTGACATCTTTTTTAGCTTCTGCTTCTGGAGTATTTATGTTACTATTAAATGTATCGTTATCACCAAAGAAACTTATACCTCTACCACCAGACATTGATGTTCTAAAGTAGGGTCTATATTTAGGGTGTTTGTTTAGAAAGGCGTTTAAATGTATTCTAGTTAATCTACCAATCTCTTTATCAAAGGCAACCACCTTTCTAGTTTTTGTTTTATCTTTTGTTTTTCCACCTATATATTCCTCGACGATGTATTCAACTGGATTAGGAATATCAAATGCTTTCATTAACTTATTAGGTGATTGCTCAGCCCACAGTCTCAGGTTGTTAGCGATGTTATTAGCCCTCTTAGAACTCTTACTAAATAATATATCAGACTTACCAACACCTATCTCTTTAATATCACTACTAACAACATTATCAGCGTCTGCAAAAGTTGTTTGTTTTTTAGCCTCTTTTAATGCTTCGTCTTTTTTTAATTTTGGATTTTCTTTTAGTAACTCTTGTTTCCTTTGTTCTACCAGCTCGTTATATTTATCTTGAATAGCTTGTTCCCTTATACCTTGGTTAGCGGTTATCGCTGATGATTGAACTATAAAACCTTTTACTGGTCCATCAAACTTTCTATTATGTGGCATTAAAGTGAAATCTGGATTTATACCAAATGGAGCTAGTATCTGCTCATCTGATAATCCAGTCTTTTGTCTTTGTGCATATTTGTTTGGAAGTCGTATTGGAACTTTGTCGTAAAAATTATCTAGTATTGATTTACTTAAACCCGTTGCTTGTCCACTCTCTGTTTGAGCTTTAGGTAGTATTTGTTTTATTAGGTTACTAGGACCCACTTCTTTCGCTAGATCAGCTATTTTCTGTCTAGCGTTTTTAGATTCAGGAACAGATAGGTTTTGAGCTTTAGCTATAACGCTTTTTGGATTAACTCCAAACTCATCACTTGACACGGTTTTTAATGTATTATAAAACAAACCTGTTGGTTCAACTTGTTTTCTAGTATTAGCCTTAGTGGCTTGAGCAACAACTTCGTTTTTTACATCTTTAAATGTTTTACCTTTAAACTTATCTTTACTTTTTCTAACATTATCAGATATATTTTTTCTTGATTTTTCAGACACACCTAATGTTTCATCTGCGAGTTTACCTTGTTTCTTTAGGTAATCTCTAAGTGTTGCTGGTTTCTTAGATTTCTTTTGTCTCTGTTCTTGTGCTTGTTTTGCGGGTGAAATATCTCGGCTTTCAAACTCTACTGTTTCTCTAGCTGTCTCATCTGCAACTTGAAGTTCAGTTGTTTCATCTCCAAACTTTCTATTGATTTTAGTTCTTTTAGAACTCTCTTCAACAGATGGTATACCTAAGTCTGAAGCAAGTCTATTTGCTCTAAGATTTAATCTAACAGTAACAAATTTATCTAAAGATTGTTTAAATTTATATTCTTTAGAAACTAGTGTTGCAGCTAAATTTACTAAGTCAGCTTGAAAACTTTTTTCTGACACACCAGCATCATCAGCTAGGTTTTTAGGGATATTTTTAAATAATCGTCTAACGATATCACCAGTTATTGATTGACCTTTTTTAGAAATCTCTTGTCCAAATTCAGATTGTAAAACAGAGGTATCATTCCCCAAGTGATCTTCGTTTTCTTCTAGACCATATCTAAGTTCGGAACCATCTGGTTTTTTAATTAAAGTTTCGTTTATCATTCTTCTAGGGTCATTATTAAATCTACCTAGCATTTCTCCAAGGTTAGATCTAGACATCTTTCTACCTATACCACTCACTTTACCTCCAGTCTCTTGAACTATACCACTACTTAAAGCTCCTTTGTGTATACTCTTGTTATATTCTTTTAGGAAATTAAATACATCTTCACCTGTATCAAACTTAATTTTCTTATATCCCTTTCGTCTGAATATAGGTATAAACGTACCCATTAAATCTCTAAAAGACTGAGGGTTATCATCATACTTTATTTCACCCATCTGAATAGCATCAGAAGTTAAAGTTATCCATTCATCAGGATTTTCTTTCATGTACCTTGGAGTATAGTTTTCCATGGCTCTTTGCTCAACCTTCTTCCAGTTATCTTCTCCCACTTGCTCTCTTAGCTCTCTAATTACATTATCACTTATCTTGCCATCCTTCATAGCTTGCCTAAGTATACCATGTAGTAATTCGTGATTACCTACGTTAACAGCTCCAACTTCCGCGGCAACCTCGGTATTTATAATTATTTCATCACCCTCTATAAAGCCATCAGATTGAGCTACATCATCTCCATATTTTTCTCTAATTTCTTTTTTAGTTAATTTATCGTTAACCGTTAAACCATATAGCGCACTATGTTTCTTAGCAAACTCTAAACCTCCTTTAAATATTTTTTCTCTAACAACCTTTCTTGTATCAGCTCTTTCTGCTGTTTTCTTTTTATCGTATAGTGCTGTGTAATTACCAACTATTTGTGCTAACTCGTTTTCAACTTCCACCAACTCCTGCTCTTGAATAGCCTTGTTGGTTGCTATCTCCTCATTATCTATCTTATCAGTTAGATCCATCCGTTTCTTTTCCAACTCAATAGCTCTTGCTCTATCTTCTCCTTCTAATCTAGGATCTATCTGAGATTCAATTGCTCCAATTCTAAACTTATCTTGAGCTAGTTTTTGTAATTCAGGATCATTCTCTATTTTTATATCAGTTTTAGCTATGTCAACTTCTGCTTGAGTTTCAAGAAACTTTCTCATGTCAGCTCGTGATACTTTAGTTTCTTCACCGTGTTTATCCGTAACGATATATTTAGGTGAGTTAGTTCCCGCGGCAAGAGTCATACTTAATGGTGTTCCTCCAAATCCCGCAAATCCTTCAATACCTATATCAAGCACGTCAGTTTCCATTCCAGCAACTTTCTGTCCTAAGTATTCACCACTTGCACCAGCCCCACCTTCAACCAGTGTTGTACCAATAACTTTTTTTACAGCACCAGCCTTACCAACACTTGTAACACCTTTAGCAACCCTGCTGGATAACCCTAAACCAACCCAATCCGCCATACCTATAACAGTACCTCTCATCCATGATTTATGTCTAATGTCATCTACAGCATCTTCATCTTGTAATAATTTTCGTAAATTTTCTATATTAACATCCTCGCCCTTTTCTTCTAATTTACCACCCGCTAACTCAATAAATGTAGTACCTAACTCTATTTGTTGATTTAATTTAAACATGGCTCCACCAATCATAGCACTTGGCACGGTTACAATTTCTTCTGGTAAACCAACTTGTGGTCCAGCTTGTCCCAACGCTAACGCAGCTCCACCACCAGCTATAGCGGACAGCTCAACCTCTTGTCTAACCTTATCATCTTTCAAAGCACCTATTTGTCCACCCGCTGATCTCACTAAAAACTCAGAAGCAGCACCAGGTTCTTCCCATGCAGCTTTTGCAAACGCGTACCAATCGGCTTTCTTAGGGTGTTTATCATACCACTCTGGATCGCTTTCTATATATTCATTTTGTGCGTTAGAGTAGGTATCAAAAAATCTTTTAAGTGATTTAGATGGTGGAGTCTTTTGCATCTTATCGTAATCATCAACTATTCTCTGTAGTGTTTCATCGTCAATATCATTACCTAATCTTTCTAACTCTAGTTTATCTCCTAACCCCTCCATTTCGTCCATGCCAGTTTTAAATGCTTTAGGCAAACGATTGACTAATACATCGTAAGCAGCATAGCCAATTTCACCAGGATTTTTATCGGTTGATCCATCTTCCAGCCCCTTTTTAACACCACTAATATACTCACTAAAGTCATCTCCAATTTGACCCTTTACAATATCTTTTACCATTTTAATATTCGGAGAAATAAAATCGGTGGCTACATCAGCAGCTTTAGCATATTTATTAAATGTTGATCTTGCCCAACTATATTCTTCTTTTTGATTATCTTGAGGTTGATTTACCTCTGGGGATTGTAGAGTGGCTTCAAAACCTTGACTCTCTACATCTTTTAGGAATTGTTCTTCATCTTCTGGTGAAACCTCATATGGGTTACCATTAACTATATATTTTCTCATACTGTGTCGTTAGTTACCCGTGTTAAAATTGTGTCTGTCCTGCTGTGTATTTTTTCGGAATAGCAAGGTTTTCTTCCATCCATTCCATCATTTCTTTTTGCGCTATTCTATTGTTTTTTTGCATTGCGTTATTAACCTGGAAATTTTTAGAAACTCCATTAGGTGCTGTTACTGTTACCTCACCGCTTTTATCACCTGCACTTATATTAAAACCCCATTCTAAATATTTTTTTCTAAAGTTACTCATTAGCGGTTTTCTGTCATAGTTGCCATAAGTTATTTCAAAAGAAGGAAATTCTTTTTCTCCTTTATTCCATTTTTCAATATTCTCAATAGCACTTTTTCTTTGGTTGTCATTTTGAAGCTTACTACTTACTTCTCCTGTTTCAGTATTTATTCTTAAGTCATCATTTATTTTTAAGTTTCCAGATACTTTAGATGTTGTAGATACTGCATCACTAGTAATCGCTTCTGGATATTTATTATTTAGCCTATCTGTAGCAACATCATTATCAGATATATCAAACCAATTATTCTTCGTGTCATCTTTTCTTTTAGTTAACCATTTTCCATTTTCAATCTTGTAATCCCAAACAGAGTCATGGTCAGTATATATACCCATTTGCTTGTTAGCTTCATTATTAACTTCCTCACCACTAGGAGCATCTGATCTTCCCCACCTAGCATTCATCCACCGCTGCTCAGACATGTTTGTTAAATATGTTGACAAGTATTGTTGGTTCATTCTTTTATCTTTCTTCATAGCTTGGTATATTGCCTCAGCGTCTGCTTCCGATATTTTATTAGAATCACCGTCTGTATTGGGATCTAATTTATCAATTCTTCTTTGAAGTCTTTTTTTATCTCTTTTTTTTAGACCTAAAAAACTACTCATACTAGATCCATCAACAGTAATACCTAGTCTTTCATACTCATTGTTTCTTAACATTTCAATAAAATCATTTTTAAATACTCTACCTGGAGCATTTTCATATTCATTCAACGTTTCTAAATCACCATTTTTAACTAAATTATTATGTATGGATCTATAGTTTGAGTTGTAATCGTAAAAATTACTATTGAATGGTAGTGATAATGATTGTTGTGTTGATTCATCTAGTAAGCCGTTAACTTTAGCGGTTGTGTTAGCGTCTCTACTGAACGTTTCTAATATAGTATCAACCTCAGTAAACGTTTTAAACTCCTCTCCACCAGTATCTTGATTCCAGACCATTATTCCAAGTTTACCATCTTTATTTCTTTTTGGTGTACTGCTCAAACCCTTTGTTATAGATTCAATAACTGGTCCACCAAGAAATTCTGTGTGTTCAGCAAAACCATTTTCAGCATCTCCAATTTTAATCGCCGTTTTGTTCTGCAGTGTCTTTAAACTCTGTAGCTCTTTTTTATCTTGAAATAATTCACCTATTATTGCGGTTTGTTCCGCCGGGCCAGCAAACATGAAATTAATTTTTTTTAATCTATATGTACTTTCCAGCTCCCTCATTGTTCTATTATTTATTCCAGAATTAGCAGCATCTCCTAGTTGTTCTTTAGCCCAAGCGTTAGCTACTTGAGCCTTCTCTTGAATTGCTGGACTAAAAATTTTTAGTGCAGTGTTAAAAGAATCCACTAGTGCTGTGTTCCAAGCATTTTTCCAGTTGGTATCTACGCCACCTCCAGCGGCGTAATAAGCACCTTGTACTAATACATTATCTGCCCCCATATTATATTACTTTTTTTAATTTTAAATTAATATCTTTACCAAACTCTAAAGCACTTTTAGCTTGCTCCAATATCATACTATTAACTGGTATACCATTCATTCTGTAACCACCATCTAGCGTTGATAAATCGTAACTAATTTTAACACCATCATGAACTTCTTTACTTTTAACGTCCTCTGTTATATCTTTAGCTCTAACACCACCTATCTTGTGCATTGCATCAACATTGACAATAGCACCATTGTTGAACTCAACTTTGTAAAATACCTTCTTTGAGGGATCCTCTAGATATTCACATTTTTGCAAAACAGGAACTGGTTTACCATTGTAACCAATAACCATGTCACCTACTTTAATATCTTCTATAGGTACGCTTCCGTCAATAGAGTCAATATGAACTCCTTTTGGTACACATGCCGGGGTTCCAGCTAGTAGACCTAATACCTTTACAATCCCTCCCCACGTATTACCCATTGCGTCAGCGTTAGCTTGATTATTCATGGATTGTTGTTGTAACGATGCGGCTATCTCTGCTTGACTCATACCAAGTGCTGTTGCTAATCTATCTAGTTCCATACCTTGTAAAGCAAAATCCCCACTAGCAATTTGTTGATCAATGTTTGATTGCTCACTAGCTATGAGGTTATCTATACTTGACGCTCCTTGCGCTGCGGCCATGTCGAGAGTTTGCTGTTGATTTGCCCAACCTAAATCTAGAGCTGTTTGACCTTGTGCTGCGGCCATGTCTAAAGATGTTTGACCCTGTGCTGATGCCATATCTAGAGCTGTTTGTCCTTGAGCTGAGGCTAATTGATTAGCTCCAGATTGTTGAGCAAAAGCCATATCTATTCCAGTTTGTCCTTGTGCGGAAGCCATATCTAAACCAGCTTGAGCTTGTGCTGACGCCATATCCAATGATGCAGCTTGCTGTCTAGTCATCTGATCTATTCTACCAGCTTCACCTCTTTGTAATTGATCTATTCTACTAGCCTCACCAGCTTCCATTCCTTGTAACCTAGACGCCTCTGCTAATTGAGCTCTTTGATTTTGAGCTTCTTGAGCACCTATTGATGCTGAAGCTTGTTGAGATTGTAATTGTCCTGACTGTGCTAGTTGTTGAGCTAGAGCGGCAACACCGCTACCCCCAGCAGCACCCCTTAAGTCACCCAACACATTAGCTTGACTTTGTTGGAACATGTCTCTTTCAAATTGTGCTTGTTGTTGATTGACAGTAGCATCTTCCATAGTATTTTCTAAACCAGCAAACCTATTTGACATTCCAGTGTACTGGTTTTCCATTCCAGCAAATTGATTTTCTAATCCAGCAAACTGATTTGTCATTCCGGCAAATTGATTTGTCATTCCTTGATAAGGATTAGCTAAATTAGCAAATTGATTAGTCATGCCAGAAAACTGATTTGTCATGCCAGCATATTGATTATTTAAATCACCATAATAGTTACCCATATCAAGAAACTGATTCTGCATATCAGCATACTGATTAGTCATGTCAGCAAATGGATTAACCAAATCAGCGCCTAAATACTGGTTTGCCAACTCTTGCATTGCATCTTTGTTTTTAAATGGACTGTGATTGTGGTTACTACTTGATTTCATAATTATTTTATTTACTATTATATAGTTACATTTTTTGTTGTTTATTTACTAGATTCCGTAACATTACAAGACACGGCGAATAGTTCAGCTCTTTTTTTAGAGTTGTTCATTAGCTTTATAGAATTATAATAACCTATAATTGAAGACTGTTCAACTAGGTTGTTTTTCATAAAAAATATATAATCTCCAGAAGAACTCAAACCATTACCAAGACTAACTTGTCCTACATACGAAGAGCTAGGTTTTATATATAATTTAAAATTATACGGCTCATCCGTTTGTTCAACACTAGTTGGATCAGCAACCGCGAATGGTTGTATAGAAACGACATCACCAATAAGTATATGTGTAGAAACACCATCGTCATCTCCAGTTATAAAACCAGATGTTTCATAATTATGACTAGGGTTTTTAATAAAGTAAACTAAATCTCCAACTTTAAGTGAATCATTAGGTAGTCCATTGTTAAATGTTAGTGTTATCATTATTATTACGCGTTAGTTAATATTGTATCTAAATCTAATTCCATATCTACATTTCTAGTTCCCCATTTTAATATTTCTACATTATAAAAAAGATTAATTGTAGCAGAACCTGTTGGAGTAAATCTAATTCCAGTTATTGAGACAGCTGTACCACCATTAGATTTGGCTATACTATTTGTCCAATTAGAAACAACAGCGTTAGTGTTATTTGATCCATCAGATTTTTTTGGATGTATTTTTCTTTCTTTACTAGAAAATATAGGTGTTGTTTTTGCTGTAAACGTGTGAGCTGGTCCTGACGCTGGAACACAAGATATTTCTAATTTAACTGAAAACATTTTAGTAGAACCATATTCTGGTGGAGAAGTGTCGTTATCTCCAGTATTAATGGTGTTAGCTCTTCCACTATAAGTAAGTATGTGTTCTGCGCCTCTAGCTAGATCAGTTGCTACATCATTAAATTTTGTTATAGTTAAATCGGTACCAGTTATAGAGTGCGTTATAGTTAATGTTGTATCTAAGTATTGGTGTAATCTATATTCTGGATCTGTTGTTGGTATTTTTGATCCTAGTGTTGATGTTAAGCTGGGTATTATATCTATGCTATAAGATCTAGCTCTTTTAAACTCAACCGATGTATTGTCAGCAAGTGTGACCGATGTATCTAAAGTACACTCATTAACATTGTCGTTATCAGGGTTTAGTGTGACAACCTTAGAAGCAGTTGTCATAGGTATACCTGCTGAATAAATTCTATCTCCAACCTTAACTCCAGTTAAATTATCGAATATAATTTTAGTAGCACCACTAGCCGCCATGCTACCATTAACTTTAGTTGCCTTTACTATTACACTTGGAAAGGATTGACTAAACTCAAAAACCCCACTAGATGGTATTGTACCTCTTATTATTGGTATTTTTTTACCATAGTTATAGTTAGTTTTATATTTCGCCGTTTGTAAAATTGATGTGTCGTTAGCTTTGTCAATTATCTCAACAATTTCATCAGAAGTTGCGGCGTCACCATCACTAAGTGTTATTAAAGATTCCACGTTTTCATTTATAGCTAAACCAAAAACAGCACCTTTAGTTCCAGCAACCTTAATTAATCTATTTTCTCCAGATGAAGATAATATCCGTCCACCAAAGTTTACGTCATATATTTCAGCTGAAATTGTTGGTATGGCTTTTGTTATATATTTTATATTAACATTGAGTGCGCTTGAAGACGGGTGTTGACCATTACTAGTAAATAAAAGATCATAAGTGTATGACGTAAAAAACACTCCATCTCCAACGGTTAGTCTTTGATTTACTTTATTTCTAAGTCTCAAGGATAATCCTCTAGTTTTGGTTTGTAGATATGGTGGAGTTGAAAAGTATTTATCTGAATCTGCGGTTACAAGTACGCTAGCTATAATTGTTGGTCTACCCCTTCTAATACTACCATTAAAAGAAACAGTATCTAAATTAGAATTAAACCCACTGCTTATCTGTTGATTTGTTAATGTCTTCTCTAAACCAGTCCAAGTAGAACTCGGTGTTACGGTGATGGTTGCTCCATCTCTATTATAAGTACTCATATTAGTCGATGCTATAGTTATCTGAATTATTCTCGTCGTAGTCAACATCAGTAGAATCACTACTTGTTCCCGCTAGCGAATCATAAGGTGATGGATTATTTGTTTCATCATCTTGAATTTGTTCTGCTGGCACGCCTTCGTTACCCCAATCTATACTTGAATCGGTATCGTCTGAATCAGAAAAACTAACGTCAAGACTAATATCAACACTTCCTCCATTATCAACAAAATCATCTGCGTCACTACCATCAACAACTGAAGTGGAATCATTACCATTATATAAGTTATCATACCAAACATCATCATCATTTTCACCAGTAGAATCATCATCACTCCATGGATCTGATGGAGGAGTTGGTGTAGCATATTCAACAAACACGGGTTCACCGTCAAAATCAATTGTTATATTTCCATCATTAATAATCTGTTGTCCAGTTATCCCTTCCTCTAATACAACTATTACTACTATATTATTATCTTGAGCGCCTCTAAATTGAATTATATTGTCCGCATTAAATCCATTCGACTCTAAAGGTCTATCGTTAATTGCTACTATTTTATTTACAAAGGGATGCCAATGGTCATTATAGCTTTGAATTACCTCTGTGGTAGTTAATCCTTCAACTATTAAATTATTAGTAACTTCCATTTCACTTGGCTTATGCCAAACTTTATACCACGTAGCTGGTTGACCTGGTGTTGGTGTATAGTTTTCACCTAGATAAGTACCTACAAGCATTAGTTTCCAAAAATCATGACCAATTGAGTAATTATAATTATTAGCCGGAGTGTTAGTTGTTTGATTACCTCCTCCACCAGGATCATATTCTGTAAACTGCAATGGCATACCAGGAGTAGTCCAATATGCACCACTATCATTATACGTCAACCACTGTCCACTATGGTAACCTAGATGACCACTGATAGATAAGTTTGGTGTTCCCCAGGAGAAATAACCTTCATTACCACTACCACTTGGGTTAATAGTGGTAGTATGTGCTTTTAAACTCAATTGTGCTGACTTAGGTAGAGTGTTTTCCCCAGTTAAACCATAGGTGCTAGTTTGATCAACCTCAATACCTCCTTGCTTAAAATTAGTTATGTTTATATATTGTAAAGACATATGCGTTAATTATTAAGATTATAAATCCATTCATAGAAAAATTCTAAATCATCAGTTTGTTCTGGATCGAGGATCCAATAATTTATACTACTTGATGTAGTAGATAATTCTTGACTAGAATCTCCTTCATAGTTTAAGACATTTAACTCACCAGGATCTTCAACGTAGTCGCATTTACATGTAGCGCCACATGGACTTTCAATCCAGTTGTTTGATATACCCTCATATGTGCCATCCCAGTTTTCATCACCTCCCCATGTTAAAATAACACCATGTGTAGCAAATGGATTGTAATTAGTTGCTGCCGGGTCTGTACATCCTAGCACAAAACCAACGCAGGGGTTGTTTGGATCAGAAGTGTTTGCAAAAGGATTATAATTTGATTTAGTCTCATCAATACAACCGTAAACGATCGGTTCACAGCAACTAACGCAAGGTGTATTCACATCAACCATTACATCACCAGTGTGAGGTGTGAAGTTGAAAGCTAACACATCAGTACAGCCCTCAATTACTGGTATACAGCTTCCGTCGTCTTCTGTAGCGGTTGAATCATAATTAAACATTCCAATTGTAGTACATCCTAGCTTAGGAGCTCCACTAAAACACGGATCTACCTCAGAATGCTGTACCATGTCAGAGACTAGATTTATGGTAGCACAAGGATTATAAAGATCAGACGCAGGCTCCATACATCCGTAACATTGATTACTAATAGATAGGAAACCACCATTTTCAACACAATTACATTCTGGTTCAAAGTCTGGTGGAGTGCATAGTGTTGGATCATGATATATACAAAACTCATCATAGTTTACTGCCCACTCACTACCACAGCACCACTGTATTGTTGCTTCCTCACAACAACCTCCTCCAAATCCGTCTGGAATACCATTGTCGTCGACGCATGGTTGAGTAGCACTTGGATCCCAATTTCCAGCTAAAGAATTCATACACCCCTCACATGAAAAATCACAAGACCCATCATCTTCGTCAGCATCTAACTTGTAGTTGCATGCAAATGGATCTGTACATCCAAGCACTGGACTGTAGCTCGTGTACGTGCAACAACTATTTGAAACCTGCACTAAAACACCATTATCATTTAGTTGATATTCAGAGCAAGGTACGTTAGCTGGATTATAAAAAGGATGTGCTATACCAGTGTCCGGATGTAAGCCATTATATGTTATACCGTTAATATTCGCAAAACCCGTTGCAGAATTGTTTGGCCACTGATATTGTAAATTTGAACCCATGTAGTTGTTTGCATTTTCATCCATGCAACCCTCGACAATATCTTCGCATGATTGAGAGAAAGAACTCCACGCCTGACTAGGTCCGCAGCAATCAGGTCCTCCATCTAAGCATCCACTTTCTCCACCTTCACCAGTTCCAACACATGGACCACCTGCACAATCAGGCGATGAACAGCTAACAACAATTCCATTATTATCAGTACAAACTAAATTATAATCGTTGTTAACACAATGCTCTAGATCTGGATTCCATGTTTGATCAGCTGAGCAACACTCAGCGCAGTTTACACTAACGCAATCGCATTCAGCTGGTAAACCAGAAGATATGCTATATAAGCAACTACAGTTATCATAACATATATCAAACAACTGCTCTAATTGATCAGTGTAAGAATCATATTGTGTGTAAAATACACCATCTTGTGTTGCAGCGGGATTATAATTTAAAGCTACAGGATCTTGACAGCCAGTGACAACACCTTCTTCACAATCACCTGAATTTGATATTGTCGCTAAAGGATCGTAGTTAGGATTTTCAGAATCCATACAACCCTCTACACTATATGCACAACTTCCATCATCAACATTAGCATCAGAATCATAATTGACGGCAGATGGGTTGGTGCAGCCAAACACCGCTATTGGACCAGTTATACACGGACCAGCCACACAATAAGGTGAGTTACAGTTTACAACATCTCCACTAGCATTAGTACACTGGTCATTTAATAGTGGATCAGAACATTCTACGCAATTGTTATCTGCATCTAAACAACCACTTACACACTCATTAATAACTTCACCGGTGTACAAGTAGCTATCAGCAATACCTATTCCTTGAACAGTAAATTCATTAGAGTCTAAATTACTATCATTACTACTAACACCACTAACTTTACTAAACCACTTACCCTCTTTGTTTTTAAACTCTCTAACTTCACCTTGCTGCATGTCAGTATACATGCCTGGCACCCACCATCCATCTTTAAGAGTTAAATTATAGTACTCATTATCAGTAACACTTATTTCTTCCGTGCTCGCCATATATGGTTGTAGGACACCGTCTGACTCTTGCCACAAAACAGATCCAGTGTATGCTGTCTCTATTGAGCCCGTATATTTTTGTACTCTAGCTTGTGACCCTTCATAGTTTATTGTTTTGAAAGATTTAACAGTACTAGGCGATTCATTAAAAATAACTTCAACAAAAGATGGCACAATGTCGTTTCCATAAAAAGAATTTCTATTAATAATTTGACCAGAACCAGATTTTGAACTATGGTGTTTCCATATTTTATTATTTTTTGTGCTTACGTATTGACCGCTATAAGATAAGCCATTATCAGGAATGAAAGATTTAAAACTAACCCAACCTTTTGCTGCCTCATCAAATGAAACAGTTTTAGCAGTTGAACCAGTGTAAGATGGTGGTGTTATTGTTACGTTGTATTCACCACTAATTGAATCAAAAGATCCAAGTGTTGACTTAGATTTTTTTAATTGCTCTCTAAACCATGTTGACATTCCTATTTCAGATATAGGTGTTAAGCCGTCTTGGGACAATCTTAATACAGCTCCTCTTTGTCTGTCTGTAAAATACATTCTGTATTGATCTTGAGCTAATGACTCTGGATCTTTTGATATACCAAAATCACCAGCGTAAGGTACAGCTGTTCCAAGAACTCTATCAGAGGCTGTTAATTGCGGATTACCATCAGCGTTAAATAACGCGTCTTTATTAGCTAAAACTTTTAATATTTTATCTTCAGCAAATACAACTACATCAGTATCTCTTGTTTTTAAAGCTTGAATAGAACCATATGTTGGATTTATATCTTTAGTTATTTTTTCTCCCATGTTGAACTGATTTAGTTCATTAACTTGAGACTTGGAGTTGTATAAGCCTGAGTATATTAAACCACTACCTATTTTTTCTCTTTTATAGCCAGATAGTGTCGTAGAAACTTTAACACCATTATCAATTTTAGGGGCATTAAAATCATCTCTTATTCTGTCTGACTCTAAACCATTACCAAATGAATAACAATTGTTCCATCCAAGCTCAACAGGTTGTTTCCAAACATTAATATCAATACCGTAATATCCATAGTTTTTTTGAAACACAACACTAATATTAGTACCCGAATCTATATTACTCAATATACTAGTCCACGTGTAGCCTCCTCCTGGTTCAGATAGTACAACATATTTTTGAGTTGAATCTTTAGTAGGAAAAGATAATATCTGTATACCTCTAGGAGCTTGAGAGTTTTCCAATCCACCAAAAGTGACACTTATTGTAATACCATCTGCCGTATAGTTAAGAGCTTTTATTGTGTCACCTATTTCTAAACTACCACCGTTAATAGCTAAAGATCCATTACTAACACAAAAAGAAGTTTGACCGTTGTAGGGCAAATCACTGTGATCAACTATAAGAGTCTTCGTGGCTGTTCCAGCGTGCTCAAATGCTTTTGGCCCACTAACCACCCCGTATCTTAAATCTTCAGATATTAAGTTAGTAAAATTATCAGCAACTCCATCTTCATTATTATCTTCTGGAAATACTGGTTTATACATTTGTTTTACTACAGCTTGAGTTATTGTTCCATCTTTTCTTGTAAACCTTAATTTATCACCTATAGTGAAATCTCTCCTATGTATAAATGTTTCTCCATGTTGAGGTGATTCAACAAAAACAGTGTTGCCATCCTCGTCTGCTTGAGCAACAAAGCTATTATCGTCTGAAACAATTGATAGTATAGCATGTTCAATGTAATCATTTGCAAAGTGAGCGTTATTAACTCTCCTATTATCCCTACGATCTGTTAGTTCTATTTCATTTTCATCTCCTTCTCTACCTCTTAAAGCTGTAATATTGGAGTTTATTGGAGAAAAATCAAAAATATTATTTTTATTAAGTGTCATTGGTAAAGCGCTTGAAGCTTCATAGTATAAATCCAAACCTGAATCTCCTTTTGGTTCGGTTTCCCAAACAGCACCATTAGTACTAGCAAAACTTTCTACTTCAGCATTCAAAACGTTCATTTCAGCTCCGGAAACTTGATATGATGGAGTATACATTAACGGTACTATTAGAGATCCCGCGCCGTCATGACGCATACTTCTTCTTGGATCTTCCGAGTCATACATACCATAAGATGATAACCCACCATCACTATTCAATCTTCTAAACTCTACGTATATAGTATGTCTATATCTAGCTTCATGATAAATATCAGCGTCTACATCCGCACTACCATACCATAAACAATTATTAGCATTAACTTGAGGAGGTTCTTCTAGTACATCGGCTGGATTTGGTGGATATACAATCGATGATGTACTAGGATCCCAATCTCCGCTATAATTTTTTTGTGCTGTCGCGTGTGTACCGTTTGGATCTGATTGATACATTACTCCCACCACTTGATACTTAACGGTCGCATTTCCCATGGAAAAAATTGTACCCGGTATTTGCATCTCCACCCATGTTGGTGGTTGTTTACCGGGACCTGTGCTTGTGTAATTTGAAACAAATGATAAGACCATACATCCTTTTGTTCCCCCAGCTGCACCAGCTGTACCATAGATAATACCCTCTCCAGTACTAAAACCTTTGTGTGGCTTAGACCATGGACCATTCTCAAAACCGGGAACAGTATTAAACGGACCACCTTCTTCTGGTAACTCCCCAACACCAGTTCCAGTGGTTCTACCCAATAGTGCTCTGTGAGGCCCTGGTATTATACTCATAGAAGCCATCTGGCATTCATCGATAAATACCTTTGAGTATTTAGTAATTCCATAATATTCTCCTTTGTGGTCATCCATAAATTCAACCCAGTAATTTCTAGTCATTGTAGAGTAATTAACAGAACAAGAACCAAACGGACTCAAATCTTTTGACTCAAAATACGGGGCGTACGCGTTGAGCCACGTGAGTAATGGAAGTGGGTTGTCTCCAGAGTAATCATCGGGATCAGGAAAATGTGGATCAGCGGCGTCCGTGCTATCTGGTCCATCAATACTTTCACTAGCTATATCAAACCAATAACTACCGTCACTAGGTATATCTGGAGTTAAAAATTCATTAAATGCTCCAAAAAACCAAGCTTTTGGATCAGTTCCAGAATACGTGCACGTTGTATGATGACATGGTGGTGGATCTTGATTGAAATCAACCTCATAAAAACCTTCTGTAAGCGCTGCAAGACCACCACTGACATTTGGCCAACCACCAGCAATTGATTCAGTTAATGTACCACTAATGTGTGAAGAAGAAACATATCTCCATGGCATTGTGCCCACATGATTCCAAACTAGCTGTTGAGCACTGAATGGTACAAGATTCATTTCTATATTATCATTAGTATATTGATCTTGTTTTATTTTTACAAAAAACTTACCTTCAAATTCTGGTTTATTTTGAACCACGGCCTCCCTTATTTCAAGCCAGTATTGTAAATTATTTAATCCAGCAGAATAACCTTCTTCACCTAACTGCTGTAAATTATCAACTTGCGTCCATATATCAGATTCATCTTCCGTCCAAGGTATCTCCCATCTTAGTTTTATTATACCGTCTTCATCGTCACTTTCTCCTCTCGTAAAATGAACAAGTTCTTTCCATGGTGTTTCATGTCTTCCAACAACCTCGTCACTCACAATTATAGCACCCACAACTCTTAGTTCTAATTTACCTTCTATGTCTCTACCAAAGATACCATGTAAAACATCAGTAGAGCCCATGCCGCTCGCATTCCATGTTGTGCCATTTATTTCCATTGAGGTTGATGACCACAACTGAGAAGGTTGGTTAAGTGCGGCCGTGTCTGTACTATTAGGCCAAATTGAAAGATATGTATTATCTACATTTAAATCACCAATTATACCTATTGATCTCATTTTAGTTTTTATAAAATCAGGCGCTTCATTTTCAATTGCAAGTATTTTATATTTAACATTCTCTGTAACTGGCGCATCACCTCCGTTTGAATTTTTTAAAATTAAAAACGTTTCATCATCTATTTTATTTCTATCAGCTGAGTTAAAGGATAGCCAAATATTATTATATCCACTATCATCTCTTTTATCACCAGACTCATACCATCTATCCATTACTAGATTGTAGTATTCGTTAGAGGTTTCTTTTATATAGTATTTCACATAATCTATCCAACCGCCATCTCTTGTTGTTGGAGGAATAATATCTAAATTTGGATCACCCCAAGATTGAGTTACCATGAAACTATTTTTATTACTAGCCATAGACTTAGGGACAGAAATATCTCCCGTCATAGATGTATAACCTTCTTCTGTTACATCGCTAACAGTGTAACTAGACGCTATAACTGGTGTTTCTCTACCATACTTGTCACCAAAAACTAATCCAACTTTATAATCCCTCATGGATTTAATTGATTTTGATGGTGAATTATGTATTATTTCTTTAGATCTAACATCTTGTAAAACGTCAATGTTTATATCGTTCATGTTGTAACCTTGAGTGTAGTTAGCATAAACTAACCTACTACCAACAATCTCTTGCGCTTTAGCATATCTAGGTACATTATCCCAGGATCTCAATATCTGGTCAGACGGCAACGTCCTGTGCAACATGTCAGATGTTATGCTTAATGAACCCGTTAGTATTTCATTAGTATATTGAGTTCCATCTGGAGTAAACTTATTCCACTCGGGACTTTTTCCTTTTTCTACTGTACTTATGATGTGTACATTTGGGGAATCTGTTGATTTGTACAATATGTCAACAGCGATAATATCTAATGGTTTTCTATATGGTATAAAGTCTTTTACAGTTAATTCTCTAATAGTGTTAACCATACCCAGATTATAACCATCATCTGTTCTATATGAAAACTCTCCTGGTAAAAAAGCTAATTCAGACCACGGAGAAAACGTAGAATATTCACCATCACTATACTTGTATCTATAGCCAAACCTACCAAATTTAGTTTCAAATAATGGCTTTTCTTTTAAATGTAATTCCAAGTACCACTGTGAAAAATCACTAGAAACCGAAGTGCTAGTTATTATTGTGATTTTTATATTTTGACTGGTTGCTAATATGTTTTCTAAACTTTCTCCATCTTCATTTTGATATGATTCAAAAATAACTTGTAGTCTAACCTCAGTTACAATACCATCATCATTGGTATGTTGTGACGTGAAATTAATTATATCGTTTTTCTTAAAATTAGTATTATATAATATTGGATCTGATATGGAATAAGATGTGCCAGCTTGTAGTTCAACACTATCTTCACTAAACTTAAAGTTTGATAGCCACACCGAAGAGTTTTCTCTAGCCCCTCTTGACATAATTAGTGTTGGGGCAGTTTTAGGAGCTGGTCTAATAACTGTTAAATGTTCTTCTTTTAGATAACTATCTACACCAGATCCGCTTGATAGATTAGATCCACCATAATCTAACTCAAAGTCAGTTGTGTTAGCATCAACATAGGAACCGCTAACAACATCTTTGACAAATAGTTTTGATGGTCTTAAAAAATTATTATTAACACCATTTATATTTGTACCAGCTTTACATCTAGCTATGTTTACTTTTTTTGGCTCACTGTAGTT
>TARA_R110002012_G_scaffold73556_3_pt1 | contig 18694 bp, 16 predicted proteins | sample TARA_R110002012 | Tara Oceans TARA_R110002012 (sample SAMEA4396515) | marine metagenome | biome: Westerlies Biome; feature: [DCM] deep chlorophyll maximum layer (ENVO:01000326); material: water (ENVO:00002006), including particulate matter (ENVO:01000060) such as... | depth 40 m
ACAATATTCGCTTCTTGGGCAGCCGCAAAGATAGCAGCGAGCCCATCGTTCAAGCGCAGAACACGTCGTTCAGCCAGAACGATGAGCACATTCCGTTTTAATCTGACCCATAAACTTCTTTTTTAAAGAGCTTGGTCAGTTTAGTGATGTACTCCTTTCGCCCCTCTCGATCGGTCGGAGGGGGTGCGTCACTGATTTCGCCGTTATCTTTCAGTTTTCTGAGTACATCGTTGAACCTGCGATATTCTTGTTCTGATTTATTGGGCATGCATAACTCCTATGCTGTGTGATAATGGGTTGTGAGGAGTAGATATGTCTGACAAAAAAGATGATTTTATTGAATCGGATCAAAGTGACGTAGTGGTCGACATGCCTACTGAGTCTCAACATCTTGATAATTTCAATGTCAATGAGTGGCTGAAGCCTGATGATAACGGTTTCCGAGCAACTCCTCAGCAAGAAAAGTTTCGCGAACTGTCTTACCGATTGGCGATGCGTAAGCGGTTTTTTCGTGGAGAATGGTACAAGGCGACAAAAGCCAAGGAGTACCAAGGGGCACCAATCAGTGAGCGTACATGGGCTCGTTGGTGCAAAGAGGACGACCGGTTCCTCGCTTGGTTCTATGAAGAGTTCCCTGATACCGCTGAGCTTTCTGAACAAGAGTTTAAGATGATGGACACTCAGTATTGGACTGGCGTCCGTGACGCGATGACTGAGGGCGAAGAATGGGCATACCGTCAGTACGCCAAGACTCGCTTTGATTCGGCAGCAGCCAAACGCGATGCAGCCGACAGCGAATCACTTCTTGAGTTGCGGGCATACTTTGATGTTGGTGGCGGTGAGTCGTGGAAGGTCAAGCCGGGTGAGGCGTAGTGAATGCCAACGACAAAAAGCTGATTGCTCAGTTAGCCAGTCATCCTGGTGAGTTCATTGGTCGTCTCAAGATCGTGGACGAAAAAGGACAAGAGCGATCGTTCAATACGCCATTTGCTGAGCAGGTGTTGGCGTTGGAAGATTTTTGTTCGGATGCTGAAACCGTCATCCATTACAAGCCTCGACAGATCGGTGACACCACCGTGGCGACTGCCTACAACTTCAACTACTTGTATTGGATTCAAGATCCAGCAAGATGCTTGGTTGTTGCTGACTCGTATGACTCCACTGATGCCATCTTTGGTCGTGTACGTCACTACTACCGTTCACTGCCCGGAATGCTGAAGAAGCCCATTGAGCGATCAAACAAGCGTGAGTTGATCTTCAAGGACAGCATGGCCGGTTTCCGTTGCATGACGGCAGGCGGTAAGAGTGATGCTCGTGGTTGGACGTACCAGCGTTTGCACGCCGATGAGTTGGCGTTCTGGCCCAATGCAGAGGACGTATGGGCGTCTGTTACATCGACGCTGCACGAGGGCCCACACAAGAAGATTATTATTATTTCCACGGCTGACGGACCCGGCAATCTTTTCCATTCCAAAGTTTTGAGCGCGATTGAAGCAAGGCAGAAAGGAGACCCTTCCGTTCGCTTTCGTTTCTTCAAATGGTCTGATCACTGGGCATACCAGTCAGATTTGCCAGATGGCTGGGAGCCTGACCAAGAAGAATGGGAGTTGGCGCAACAACACAACCTGACAATGCGTCAGTTGTACTGGCGTCATGATAAAATTCATGGAGTCAATGGGATCGGCATACGTCGATTTCGACGTGAGTACCCACTTACAATCGAAGACGGCTTTGCCATTCACGATGGCAGTTGGTTCGACACAGACTACTTGAACTCTGTTTTGTCGTCTCTGAAGCCCGTAGAAGGCGAGTTGCGCGTTTACGAGCGCCCTTACCCAGGAATGAACTACTCCGTTGGTGTAGACCCATCTTGGTGCAATGGCGGGGACTATGCTGTTGCTCAGGTGCTTAGTGCTGATGGTCGCCAAGTGGCCACCTTGTCGATGAATCAGGGTGGTGAGATTCTGTTTGCCCAGAAAGCAGTTGAGCTTGCAATGCACTACAACAAGGCTCGAACGCTTGTTGAAGGCAATACTGGTGGTGCGGGTCCGGTTGTCATTCGTGAGTTTCAAAAAGCAGGTTTGCCCCTTTGGCACAAGCCACCTGAGCCCGGTCAACACGCCAGCAAGGTGCTGAAAAACTGGACAACCACAAGAGGCAGCAAAGAGATGGGCTACGCTCATCTTAGGCAAATGGTCAACGGCGATGCGCTTTTGCTCAACGACATGTCCACTGTTCAGGAGTTGATGCACATCCGTGAGCAGTCAGGAAAAATCGAAGGCCAAGATGGTTACCACGACGATCACTGTGATGCGTTAATGCTTGCTGAGTGGAATCGTCGTAAGATGCCTCAATCCAAAGACATTCCAATGCGGCGCAATAAACGATATTATGCCCGCAGCAACCCCTTCAATGTAATGAGTGGAGCCAAAGTCTCGTGAGTGAAAAAGATCAAATTACGCCGAAGTTGGTTCATCAATTCGTTCGAGGCCACGACAAGTACGCACGAAACAATCGTAAAGACTGGTCTTTGTACAAGCATACGTACATGACTCGATACTGGGAGTTTATGACGGGTGACGACATGCCCAAGCGCAATCGTCGTCTGCGAGAAGTCGAAGTTGAAGTCAACCGGTTGTGGGGCGTAATTACTTCTTATCTTTCGGCTTTGTACCCGCGAGCCAGTCGAGTTGTTCTCTCACCAGACCCAACAGGCAAAGGTGATGCTGAAAAAGCAGAGCTTTCTGTAAACCGAATGTTTGAGAGTCGAAAGATTCATGAGCGCGTAATGACTGCTCTTCGACAAGCTTTGCTTTACCCTGGATCGGGAATGAAGGTTGGGTACAAGCAGGGCCGTGGAAACCCCATGGATCGTGTTTGGATGCGCGTCATTCCAGTATGGGAAATGCTGTTGGATACAGAGGTTTCAGACACTGATGACGAACGTTTTCGTGGTCACCTGTACTACCGACCCAAGCAAGAGGTTGAAGAAGAATACGGGCTCACGGATCTGAACGGTGTTCGTCGAGTGGACTTTTTGTCCGGTTCAGACACACAAGCTGACGATTACAAAAACCGCAAGCGTTATGACGTTCCGAATGACGACAACAACTTTGTCCGAGTTCTTGAGTTTTGCAATCTGGTTGATCATTATACCGATCCCGAAAATCCTGACTTTAAGTACGAAGGTCGTCTTGAGATCTACGTTTTGGGTCAAGGCAATGATTCAAAGAAGCCTGTGTATGTTGGGCCTCTTCCGTTTGCCAAGTATGATGGTGAGCCTTTGGCGCACATTGTCCCCTTGATCTTCAACTATGAGCCTGAGTTCCCTCTTCGCGGGATTGCTCACGTCAAACGATTGATGCCTCAGTTCAAGGAACTGAATGCATACCGGTCGTACATGGCCATGGCTACACGCAAAGACACTCGTCAGTATGTGACCCGTAAGGGAACATTTAACTCAGACGAGATGACTCTTCTTACAGAGGGCCATGATGGCCTGATTCTTGAGGTTGATTCCGGGTATGAGCGACCACTCGCCGATGCTATTATTCCGATTCAGAACGCCCCGATTTCAGCTAACATTCAAAACTACTTGGCCAATGTTGAAGTTGACTTGGAGCGTGTCATTGGGACAAGCCCAGCGGCCAGAGGCATCGTCACGAAAGCCACGGCGTACGAGGTAGAAACTGTACAACAGTACACAGAGTCAGAGTTTGGCCTTCACGCTGCCATCAAGGATCAATGGCTCGCCAATCTGACCGAGTTGATGATTCGTTGCTTGATTTCATGCATGACGGACGATGGCGACAGTTCTGGGGCATACGAGGCTCAAAAGACGGATGTCGCTGAAGTTGGTGCGTCCGTCCAAGAAGATCAGAGTGAACAGCCAGAAGATCGCGAGCCTGAAACATTCGACATTGCAAAGATCAAATCTCTTGCAGAAATGATCGGTGTTGACATTAATGACGAAGACTTCAAAGATCTTGCATCTAAGATCACAATGAAGCGAGAGCTTGAAGACATGTCCGAAGAAGAGTTGAACCTTCTCGGATCTACTCTTGCTGGTCGAACTGGCGATATTCAGCGCGCAGATGATGAGCGAGAAGAAGCTCAAACTGAAATGGCGCTGGTGAAAAACACAGCATCAATGCAAGAGCCTCTTGTTGATGAAGATGCAGTCCCACCATTGGGATTGTTTGCAACTGAAGATGAGTATCAGATTGTTTCAGAGAAAATTATTCTCAGGGACCGCAACGAACAGATCGTCGTTTCTGCGGAAGATTTGGATGCAGATTTCTTGATCTCATTTGTTGAGGGTGGTCGAACACCTCTGAGTGATGCAGCGATGCAGCAAAACTTGGTGGCACTTCTTGAGCCATACAGTGCGCTTTGGCAGACATCCACAAAGGGTGGACCAATAGGTGTATTTGCTAAGAACTACATGAAAGTTCTTGCTGAGCGATTCGAACTACCCAAAGACCTTCACCCTGAAGAACTTGAAGCCGAGCTAAAGGTTCAGGAAGAAAAAACCAAAAAGCCTACAAAAGCGTCGAAAGATGCAGAAGCTGAGCAGCCACCAGAGCAGCCACCAGAGCAGCCACCAGAGGCACCTGATGGTGAGGCCCCTCCTCAGGAAGCCCCTGAAGGTGGAGCATCTCCTGAAGAAATCATTGAACAACTCAAGACACTTCCGCCAGATCAAGCCTTGCAAGCAATGAAGCAGTTGTTTGGTGAAGCTCCAGAGATTGCTCAAGTAATTGAAAAAATTGAACAAATGCCCCCTGAAGAACAAGGTCAGGCAATTCAACAGTTTTTGGAGGCCATGAGTGCCAACGTATAGTTATAAATGTGAAGAATGTAATGAAGTAAAAGATCATATGTTTCGATTTTCTAATCGACCCGAAGCTGTTGATTGTGAATCATGCAATGGAATTTCGAAGCGCGTTTTTACAATTTCAGACGCTCAAACAAATGACCCGTACAACAAAAAAGAGCCACGCAAGAGGCGCATGAATGGACTTGTCATGCATTTGTACAAGTGCTCCGACTGCGGCCACAAGTTCGATGAGCTTGTCGATTTTTCAAAAAATCAAAACTACGACGACCCGCAAGAATGCCCCAAGTGCCAATCGATGAATTCATCGTGGCTTCCGATGTATCGAATCGATCGGTTCAGTGAAATGTTCCCTTATTACGATCGTGGTTTAGGTGTTATGCTTCAAAGCAAGCAGCATCGTTTAGATATATGCAAAGAGCGCGGTCTTACTCCAGTCGATGGAGACTGGAACGCAGATAAAATGTTTAAAGAGTGGGATACAAAGAGAGATAAACAGATAAAAGAGTATGATGATTATTGTGATCGATTAGAGAACCATCCGGGTTTTCGTCAATTTCGAATAGCCAGAGACAAAAGACAACTTTAAGGAATCGCCATGTACGGAATGAAAAAAGAATACGGAATGCCTGAGTACGGGCAACCTGAAGCTCCAATGGGCGCAGAACAGCCAATGGCTGATCCTGCGGCACAAGGGCAAGCTCCTGCGGATCCACAAGCAGAAATGGAACAACAGTTTGAGCAAATGGCTCAGTCTGCTCCACAGCCTGAAAAGCCGTTTACTGTAAAAGTAATTCAGGGAATGGTGAAGACTCTGAACGCTACGATGTCCAAGCTTACTGATGAAGACATTCCAGAGATTACTTTTGATCCTGAAGACGCCAAGGGTGGGAAGTACGATCAATCCCTTCCGGGTGAGTTGTTCGTTATGTTGGTTGCCATCACGCAATTGCTGCAAATGGTTGGTGGTGGAGAGTTTGCTGACAAGTACGACTTTGATCCATACACCGCTGTTACCGATACAGACATTCGAAAGATCACTGCTCAACTTCAGCGAATCGGAAAAGATAAAAAGCTGATTGAAGCCATCAAAGAAATGACTGAAGGTGAAGACATGACACAAGGTGAGGAGCCCATGGCTGACGAACCACAAATGCAATCACCTCCAGACGCTATGTCTGGTGAAGATGAAGAACTTGCATCAGCGATGGCATAGTCTTAAAACAGTTGAATAAGTAATATGGTAGTATTTTTTAAATCTAAGGGAGTATTTTGTGAGTGACGAAACTGTAAATGAAATGAATGTTGAAGAAAGTGCCGGGTCTACCGGGCTTCTCGACGAACCTAATGATGCTGGTTTTGATTCTGGTGATCAATCTTTTGAAGATTCATCCGTTCAGTTTGCGGACGATGCTCCCAGCGCATCTCCAGAAATTCAGACTGAGCCTGTAAAATTTGATCCTCTGTCTCACGAAATTGATGACGAGGAACTCAAAACAGACGGATTTTACGACGGCATCACTGAACACGACATCAAAGAGCTTCCGACTGTAGCTCGACGTATGCTTCACAATTTCCGTGTTGCATACAAAATGAAGCAAAACGAATTGGATCAAACTAACCAAAGTCGTTTGGGTGAGTACAAAAAGCGCGAACAGCAAATCGAACATCTCGAACGAGATTTTGCTCGACGACAAGCTGAGTTCGCATCTTTGATTGAAGACCCAAGCATCAAAGAAGCACTGAAGATTGAGGACGGAGAACTTCCAGACATCATGTCTGAGGACGGCATCAACGCTCACATCAATCGACGTGTCGCCGAAGCGGTCAGTGGTGTGTTTGCTCCAATGCAACAAGCCTCAGCACAGCGTCGACAAGAGTCAGCATTTTATGATTTCTTGGAATCACATCCTGAAATGAAGAATCCAGGCTTCAAAAAAGAAGTCGCTTCTCTCGTTACTGAGCGAAAAAATACCGATGCTCCACTCAGCACTCAAGATGCGTACGAAGTGGTGAAAGCTCGAAAGATCATGGCCCAACAGCGAGCCCGTACTGAACAAGAGCGCCGAGCACGAGCAGATGCCGCACGACGAGTGCAGCGGAACTCAGTGAGCGGATCTCCCGGTGCCATGCAAATTCCCCCAGATGTCAAGCGACAAGGCGCAGCTTCGATTGCTGCTTGGCTACAGTCCAACCCCGAAGCTGCGAAAGCTTTCTCCAACAACCGCTAATAGGATCTTAAAATGCCTACTACTTCCCTGACTATTGGAAACGAACTGCTTTCCACCACCATGCACATCCTGATGAAGGACTTTCGTGACAACGTTTACGAATCTGTCGCCTTCTTGGATGCACAAGAACGTATTCACGGAGCCGGAAAGCCAGTCCAATCTGGTGGTTCGCGAATCGTGGTTCCGCTTGGTTTCGGTGAGCACTCCTCCACCACCCGCCTTCAGACTGGTTTCGAGCGCATCGACCTTAGTGTCGAAGATGTGTTCCAACCTGCACAGTACGACTTCGGTCACGTTGTGCGCCCAGTCGCTATCTCCTCGGAAGAAGAGATGGTCAACCAAGGTGACGCTGCCATTCTTTCGATCCTCGAAAGCCGCGTGATGATGACCGCTAACGCTCTGAAGCGTGAGTACGTCAAGCAAATCGTGAAGGGCGGTCAAACCGGATGGGAAGACTGGAACACCCTGAACGGAACCGATGTCATCACTGGAGACCACCAAGGTTTCCTTGAAGAAAACGCAGTTGGCGCTCAAGGCAACACCGTTGGTGGTGTCAGCAAGAGCACATTCAGCGGCAAGACCGGTTGGCAAAACCAAGTATTCAATGGCGCTGGATCCTTCAACGCTAACGGCCTCGCCGGTCTTTACGACCTCAAGGTTGAAATGGCTGCTGTGTCGCCTTCTGGCCCACCCAACGTCATTCTTGCTTCCCGCGCTGGATTCAAGAACCTGAAGCGTTCTCTTCAGGCTCACGAGCGTTACGTCGATCAGTCCAAGATCGATGGTGGTCGCATGATCGAAACTTTCGATGGTGTGCCAATCAACGTTGAGTTCAACATGCCTGATGACGGTACCGTTACTGGTACTGGAAACCAAGAAGCATCGTTCTACTTCTTGAACATGAACGACATCTACACCCTCTGGGATCCACAAGGTTACTTCGACCTGTCGGACTTCGAGACCGTGTCGGGTGAGTACGACGTTCGCGCTGCTAAGCTCCGGTGCCGTGGTCAACTGATCGCCAAGCACCTTGGTTCCAGCGGTCTCGCATTCGGCTTGGATACTTTCTAGGTCATCATCATTAGGTGGGGGTCGTGTCGGCCCCCACCAACTTCCCCCACTCTTCTTTTAAACGGATAAAAAAATGCCTATTCTTAAAATTGATGGTGTAGATGGCGATCTCAACGAGTACAAGCACATCTATACTGCACTTGCAAACGGAACTATTGCCAAGGGAGCTACTGTTGAAATTGAAACAGACCCTACAGCTTCTCCAGATCCAGACCTTCATGGTTTCAATGGACAAGTTGTAAAGTCTTGTGGAACTACAAGCAGTACATTGTGTATTGGTGTCGCTCTGGAAGCAGCAACTGAAGGCCAACGGGTGCGCATTCAGTGTGCCGGACTTGTTGACTCAAGCGTTACAGGAACAACATCTGCCGAAGCTCTTGCGATTGGCGAAAAGGTGTCTGCTTCAACGTCTGGTCAAATTCGACAATACGATTCTGATAGCGCAACTACTGCAGCTATCGGTGTTTGTGTCGATGCATACTCTGGCGCTACTGCTGACGGAAAGATTCTTCTGTATGACAAGGGTTGGCTTGGATAAAGCCTAATCGCTACCGGACCTCGGTCCATCTACGGCTGCTGGGGTATACTTCTCCAGCAGCCGTTTTATTTTTGGAGTCTGACGTGAATCTCAAAGACATGATCACAGAAATCAACTCTGCGTTGGACTACAACCCAGACTTGAAGCAGTACGATGACAACGTTGCCCGTGTGATCAACCGGCACTACTTGCAGGTCTCAAGCCAGTACCAGTGGCTGTTCATGCAGAAGCGACACGTATTCCTTCTCAGGAAGGACATCAGTGGAAGCAGCACCGACACCCTGACTACCGATGGAACTCGCGTTGTAAAGCTTCCTGCAACCACAGGAGCGAGCATCAGAAACCTGCCTTCAGACATTGCAGGGCAGACGCTTGTGATCGACAACATCGAGTACTTGATCACCCATCATCGGGACGCACGAGCTTTCGTTGTGGACAGCCCGATCGCATCAGGAACACACACCAGTTGGACCATCAAGTACATCACATACCCCATGCCAAGAGATTCAATTGAAATGCTGGGTGTGATGGATCGTGGAATTGTGCAAAACGAAACACTTGGGTTTTCCACAGACTCGGTCACAACCACCTTGACTGGACCAAATCGTGGTCGATTCATGTTTCTCGATGCCCGAAAAGAAGAATACCTTCAACTTGATCGCCAAGATACCGGCGATTCTTTTGTGAGCGTTGAAGAAATTCACAGCAACCTGAGACCCCCAGACTTTGCTCCAGTGGTCACACTGAGAAAAATTCCAAGTTCAACCACGACCTCTACCCCCATTCGTGCTGCCACTTACGAATACTGCTACACATTTACTTTTGCCGGCAAAGAGAGTCCGCCATCCCCGGTTGTATCTGCAAAAATTCCATCAGAGGGGTTCACTGCAATTTTAGTCGATCGGCTTTTGGATACTTCCGCCACCTACTCCGATGCATCATTGGACGTTGGCACTGGCCGATACAAAAAGATCTACAGGCGAGTGTCCGAAAAGCCAAAGAATCTTGGGTCTGTGCCCCTTGATAGGCTCGATACGGGAATGGGGCCATGGAGGCACATTGCAACCGTGTCAGAGGCCACCACAAGCTACACTGACGACTTTGATGAACTGAGTGGCAGCACCGTCATGAAAGGGCTGACATTCGACTCCTCGATCAGTCCATCGGGTGATTTGTTCGATCTTGGCCACTTGAACGAGATCGGGCCTCGTCAGTACCTTCGTTTTTGGTACACACCGGCCTCGGATTACCCAGTCGAAGCAAGGTACCATCGTCGCCCATTGAGGCTCGTCAATGATGCTGATTCGCCCGAATGGCCGGTTCAGTACCACCACTACCTTGTGTACGCAGCACTCAAAGACATCTGCCTTCAACATGGCATGGTGAACAACAGCCAGTTGTACGAACAAAGGGCCACTCAGTTGCTTGAGCGAATGAAGTCCAAGTACTTGTCTCGCACAGATCGAATGTACATCCGCAGAGGATTCGATCGTGCGATGGCTGACCGTGAACGTTTTGGAATCCCGAGTAAATCATGAATTCATCCCGTCTTGTTGTTGAGCGCCTTCGTGGCATGGATCAGAGGTACTACACCCGTGCCGAGGCTGCTGCACTGATCGAAGAGATGTCTTGGGACTCTTACGATGGATGGAAAAACGCTGGCGGCTACGATCTTGTGACTCAAAACTTGTTCGACTGGGGCCGTGTTTATGACACAGGTTCAATCGAAAATGAGGAAGAAGGGTTGAGGGTCACATCGATCCACAACTATTCCAAGGGCCCAAACTTCAATGAAATCATTTTTGAGTTGAACAATGGTGCTTTGTGTCGGCTGAATCTTGGGGTGATGAAAAATACGGTCCCACTTCCGGGTGGCGTGTATGCAACCAACCCATTTGACTTTTTGATTGACGCAAACAATCTTCAATTCAATGGTATTACTCCAGTTTTAAATACAGAAACGTTCACGATTACTGTCGGTCGAAGGCGACATGTCCCCAGAGTAAATGACATTGGAACTCAGTCATGCACTTTTGGTGGACGCCTTTACATGGTCAATGGGGTTGATGAGCCGATCGTCTACGATGGAAGAAGGGTGTACCGGGCAGGTTTCGCAGAGAAGCCAGCACAGCCAAAAGGCACTGTAGTTGTTCGTCGATACCACAACACTTACATCGCAAGTGGTGGAGATGATGCAATATATTTTCTTGGTACAAAAATTAAAAATATTGGACTTGGAAGCCTAAAGCCGAAAGGTGCAAAATATAGCGGAAGTGGCAAAAAGAAAGACTTTATCGACGGTAAAGTTTGCGGCTACCAGTACAAAGTTACTTTTGTAAACGAACGTGGGCAAGAAAGCGAGATGTCCGAGGCCAGCGAAATGGTCCGTTTCGAATGTGCCGATGGTCGCAAGCGTTTCGTATATTTGGATCTGCCGATCGGCGATGACACGGTAGTCGCACGTAGACTTTATCGTACTCGTGATTTGTTGGATGACTTTGCCAACCCCATCGGTCCAGAGTTCGGAAGGAACTTTTTCCTGGTTCGGGAAATCGAAGACAACGAAACGAGTCGTTTTGAAGACTGCTTGCCCGATTCGAACCTCGGAGGGCTGACCGATGAGTCCGATTTGGGACCAATTCCAGGTGACTCCAAATTCATTGCATCGTTCAAAAACTGTTTGTTCATGGCTGGTGGTGCGGACAACTTGGTAAAATTCAGCGCCAGTGGCAAGCCAGAGGTATTCCCACGGCGAAACCTTATCGATCTGGGCGATGCCGATGCTGGCAAGATCACGGGCATGTATGCATCAACAAACACGCTGGCTGTGTTCAAAGAGCACGGCATTTACTTGATCACACAGCGGGCAGACGGTGGCTTTCAGTACAAAACGATTAGTCGCGATGTTGGATGTGTAGCCCCTCGTTCCATTCGGGACATTCCTTTCACCGGCCTCGCATTCTTGTCCCAGAAAGGACTGTTTGTGTTGAAGGGGTTTTTGGAGTCCACGGATAGTCCAACTGAAATTGTAAACTTGAGCACTCCGATCAAAGAGGTGATTGATCGAATTTGCCCCAGTTCTGCGTATGCATCAGTTGGGTGTTTGGATCGCGACAACAAAGAGTATTGGGTTTGTGTTCCTACGATTGGTGAGAAAAACAACCTTTTGCTTGTCTGGCACTATGAAGTTGGTGCTTGGAGCATTCGAAAAAACTACCCGATTAATTGTGCTGTTGAAACGAAAGGCGGCGGTTCGAAGATTTTCTTCGGCAGCAATGATCATGAAATGCCTGGACTTTTTGTATTCAACAACTTTTACTCATTCAAAAATGAATTGGGAAGCACTGCAAAACTTACGAGACAAGGTGAAGAAACAAAAGAACTTTATAAAACTGAACGAGACTTGCCAGTTTATGAAACAGCCCCATTAAAATTAAATGGTGTTTACTCTGGTGTTCACGTTTCATATGTAAATCTTTACTGTGTTGCGTATGGTAATGAGCCAATCAAGTTGAACTTGAAGTTGAATCGTGACCAGCGTGTTCTTTTGGATTCCAACAAAGAACGAATCCAGCAGCACACCGACAATCAAGAGCGTCTTCCGGTTTACAATGAAGCTAGATTTGGACTTGATTCTTTTGGTTTTCATCGACCTGTTGTCATCAGATTCGATGTCACTCATTTTCATCGCACGCTTACAACGGAGTTTGCTGTTCAAGTTCTTCAAGATGCTTTGAACGAGTATCCAAATCGATTGATGATTGTTGGGTATTCGGTTGACGCAAAGATGGGTGAGCAGAAAAACATACGTGCTATGACGGATGTGATCAGTCCAGATCGGAGGTAAACGTGTCTTTGAAGTTCCCTAATGTTCGTCCCGATCGTGGTGAAATCATTGAGCCAGACGATTTGAATCAAAACTTGAAACAATTCGTTGATGAAATCAATGGCAACCTGACTCATGACAACTTGTCTGATTTTGATCTCGAACAGTCAATGTTCAAAGATGAAACGTTTTCCGAGGTGTATCAGTCTTCGCTTGAAGCCACTGGCGACTGGGATGTCATGAGCAGCGGCTTCATCGTTAGCAAAGACTCTGCTGGGTACACTCGTGTGGACAGTAACGACAAGTCAATGCCACTCGTGAATTTTATTGCAGAGCGTGATGGATACATCATTGTAGACTTTACTGCGTCTTTTGTTTGGAGGGGCTCAGGTCTTTTGAATGAAGAAGAGTTTGAGGTTTATCATAAAATCGGACCGCACTTCCCTGTTTCACATGCAACGATTTATTGGGGCAACAAATCAATGCTACCTGCTGGTGGATGGATCGGTGGTGTAGGTGCTGGTACTGTTCCTGACTTTCCTGGGTCTCTTGGGTACCATCCCAGAGACAAACTTACCGTCGAATCTGCTGATGGAAGCGGGCCGTTTACCACCTTTTTGAAAGCAAGAGATTTTCCACAAGGAAGATGGCTTGTTGACGGTATGGACAGGTTCGCGGTGAAATTCAGAGTTGTTTCGAACGGCAATGAAATTTGTGAATCTGGATGGGTTTACAATGGAGTTGATCGCAACTCAGTTTTTCTTACTGGCGTGATTCCTGTTCGGGCTGGACGAAACGAAATCAGAACTGAAGTTGCTGGAGCAATGCTGCAAAGCATTTATGGTACGAGTGCAGGAATTCGTGCAAAAGATTCAGCCGGTGACAAAGGACAATTTTTTCCGAAATCGCTGTACTCATCAAGAGATGTTGCGATGCCGCTACCAAAATCTGAGGCTAAGACTTTTTCAAAAGGCGGTCAGGATGGAGATGTAACCATCAATCTTGGCATCGATTGTTCCGTACAAGCTTCGAATCTTGTCGTTCAATACAGGAAAGCCTAATGCCTTATATTAAAGTTCCAGAATTCAAATCAAATGAAGTCATTGATCCAGATCAGTTTAATGATGCGTTTTCACCATTTACAAGTATGAACTTAGATGGCGAAAACTTTATGGATGAAAGCTTGGGCCCAGATCAAATACCGGCAAATATTTCCCTGACTGACTCAAGTAATATTTCTGTATCTGTAGATTCATTTTCTTCAAAATCAATTTATATGCAAACTGATTTTACTTTTGACCCTTTACAGTCAACGTCTTCTACATATTCAGGAATTAGAAAACGAAATGTAAATTACCCAGCATTAAATTTTGTCACACTGACAGGTTTAGAGGTAGGCGAAAAATTTATTATACGAGTCAGTTGTGCAGTTGAAATTCAAGACGGTGGATGGAGAACTTATTACCACGGCATTCCACCGTACTTTAAGATTGGGTTGGTGCAGTTTCCGGGTGAATCATCTACAGATTTGACCGAGGGATCGTCCAGTGCTTTGACAAAACCTCTCCATTCTACCGTCGCTCATTATCGCGTGGCGTTTACAGGCAAAGTTCCAAGTGCCTCCTCAATTTCGGAAGAAGCATCTTTGGGCCACGATCCAAACCTAAAATATCGAGATCAAAACTACGACTCGGATTATGCATACCGAGACAACCGATTAGGTGAAGATTACGATCCACGCACTAACAAATCTGGAATGCCTTTTTCTGGGTATCACTCGTACACCACTGCATACCTTCATGAGCAAGGGCTAAGTGATAATTCCACTCAATCATTTGGTGTGATGTGTTGGTTTGGTGGTCAAAGCAGGGGCATGGAAAGCGACGGCGATAGTGGAGGCGTCGACGGGTGCCGATCACCAAGCAAAGACGAGCCGGCAATAATTAGAGATTTTAAAATTTTTGTTTACCAGGTGAAAAAGTAATGCCGGCAGATCCAACAATTTTAACCCCCGTTGCTTCAGGTGATGTAGTTTCGGCTGAAGACATCCGTGATCGTTTTCAAGAGTTGGAAAACTTTGTCAATGGCGGGATCAAACAGTCAGATTTGAAAGTTGGACCATCGTTCACTGATGAAGAAAAAAAGATCTTCACTACTCGACACATTCAAAAGCCTGAGTTTTATTCGATTGCGAACACCAGAGTACAAGGTGTAAGTGCCGACATTTTTTACAGAAATCGGTTTTTGTCTTCCTTCAATCGATACGTACGACACGAAATCACTGGAAACTACAACACTGGTTCGGATGGTTTTAGTGGAAGTGATTTGAACGCTTTGTCCCATGAGGCGTGGACCCCCATCGATGGAATGTCAACGACCGTTGTTGTGAAAGGCACCAGCAATGTATCGGCTTTCGTAAATGGCTCTTTGTACGCTTGGGCTGGCGGCGGAAGCGACGGTGTCGGCACAAAGTTGAAAGAACGCTACTCGGATTCTGGTGTTGGCGGCGGTGCTATTCCGAACGATGTTCAACGGTCGGCATCGCGACGGATCACTCAGTGTGGAAAGTACATCGCCGTTTTTGTGTTGTACGTGGACAACCTTGATGGTTCTGGACCTCAGCGTCAGGACAGCACCCATCGCAGGCTTTACAACCGTGGTGAGCGTAGCTACCCATTCCGTAAAACTCAGATCTCATTTGCTGATCGAGTCACGCTGACTCCTGGACCGAACAAGATTTCGTATCGATGCATTTATCGAATGGTTCAAGATGATTCAATTGCATTCAAGCATGTGTTCATCGACAATAGAAATTTCTTCGTTGATGTTCACTATAAGTGATAAGCTTTACAGGAGGTTTTAATGGCAGTTGCTGACTATGCATTGGCAGGCGGAAGTGGCGCGCTGAGCGGTGCCGCTACTGGTGCGGCTTTTGGTCCTGCCGGCATTGCCGTTGGCGCTGTGGTCGGTGGCGCTCTTGGGCTTTTTGGCCAGTCACAGGCAGACAAGCAAGCTGAAGAACAGCGACGACTCCAACAAAAACAGGCACGTCGTCAAAAGAATCTTGCAGCCAAACAGCGTAGCGTTGACCGTCGAGCGGTTGCTCAAAGCAAAGAAGCTGCATCGAGAGCAGCCAAAGAGGGTCGAGATATTCAACCGCCAATACTTGGTGGTCAGTCATTCGCTTTGATTCAAAGCATGTCATTGGGGTCTGGAAGTCCATTCGATTCATTTATTCAACGGACGTATGGTCGACCTCAAACATCTGATCCTCAAGTTTAGGAGAAATCATGGTTGCCAAACTCAGCACTGAAGACATCGAAGCATTGAACTTAAAAGATGCATTTGCAGAGAAACAAACACAACAAGGGTCTATTGCCGGTGCAGGTTCAGATTTTGCTGGGGACGTTTCCAATTACTTGTCCAAGATGTTTTCTGCCAACCTTGCTGATGCAATTGGAAGGAAAACATTAGCCAGAGGCAAGCTGATGGACAAATCTGCAGGAGCGGGCGCTAATGAGCGTTTGGCGGCAGTTACTGGCCAAAGAATGGCCGCAGCCAGGACTGCCCTTGATACGGCAGCGCAACAGGCTGCAATGGACCCCACAGGAGCGGCAGCAGCACAGTTGGGTCGAGACATACAAACTGTAACGCAGCGGGCTGGTGATTCGAGCAAAGAGCTTACTGCGGAGATGGATGTAGCCTTAAAACAAAAAGCTTTGGCAGAACAAATTAAGTCGAGAGGCGAAGAGCAGAAAATGCTCGCCAAACAAGAAAAGCAACAAAATCGATTGGGACTCGTGACTTCCGCCATTCAAGGTGGAGTCAAATTAGCTCAAGCCATACAGCCTCAAACTTATGAAGCCAAGCTTGGAACTACAGCAGAGCGTCAAAAGAAAAAAGCTGCAAGGTTGGGCAAGAGAGTTTTGAAAACTGACGATGCCGAGAAGCGCAAAACGTTGATGCAAAAAAGGACATCCGCTTTAGAAAAAAGCATTGCTGCTGGACAAGAACTCGACGCGATTACTGCTGCAGAGTACAAAAAATTGCAATTGAAGGCTGGAGCAAAAGAGGGCACTACTGATTTTCTTGCAGACCTTTTGGCTGGCATCAAAACAGTTCCTGAAACTACAGGCGTTGAATAAAAATCTTTTTTGATTTTTGTACAAATGTTTTTATTGCATAAAAATTAAAGGGTCATCATGTCTAATTTTTCAGAAATATTGTATAAAAAGTTTTTGCCAACTGCAGAGGCTTACATCAAGACAGTCCAGTCTCAACATCAAGAACCGATGAAGCAAATTGCGGTCATCAACAAAGAGATCGCGACACTGACCAATCCTAGAAATCTTGCGGCAGCGTCAAAGAAAAGGTCAGAAGCCAATTGGACACAACTGCTGCAAAAGTACCTCGTACTTGAAGAAAGAGCTTTTGCTAAAAGAAGCAAAACAGAAACAAAACTTAACGAAAATATTAGAGATTATAACGAATCATACAATGAAGCAGTATCAAGCTTTGCAAGTAAAGAATCTTCCGATAAAATAAACAGGTTGGTTGCAAGCCTTAAAGCTAAACCTACACTTTTAATGATTCAACAGGCATTACCAGTAATTGTTGGTGAGGATAAAGCAGGAAAAGAACAAACAAAATCACAACTTTTTGCTCTTGCTGAAATTGAACGCAAATTGTTGGAAGTTAAAAATGAAGGTGAAACTGCATTTTATCCAACTGCTTTGAAGCATATTGGCACTATGGCATTGCAGTTAAGTGGAATTCCAACGGTTGATCCAAGATTTTCAACTGCAGCCGGCAAAGCATTTCTTGATAAATTGAAAGAACGACATGAAAGTGATGAAAACCCAATAAATGTTCAAACTCATTTAAATAATTCTTTTCCAGACATAAGAGGCAAAAAAGCACAACAAGCTTTGTTGAGAAATCCTAGAAATATTCCAGGCAGCCTCAGCGTCTTAACGGAAGGTGTAAGTTTTGAGGGGTACTCTAATTACCAAGACGATATTCAATGGGTAAAGGATAAAATCAACTCAATAGATGCGCCCACGAAAGTGCCGTCAACACAAGATTCATATGCTGCGAGAAAATCATACATTGAAAGTTTGCCCTTAGGGCTGAGTCTTGATGAGCAAAGTCAACGAATCGTGGTCGATGAAAATACGCAACCTGAAGTTAAATCGATAGCGGAAAAATTCTTGACTGACAGCACAGGCAAGACCAATCCCAAATACGAATCTTTCGTCGCGTCTGAACCAATGCAGGCGCTTGGGGCTGGCATGATGTCTGGTGACGCCACTCAAAAGCGGATGTTGGCTCGGGCCTCCGAGTTGGAGGAGCAGAAAAACGCACTCATTCAAGTCGCTATGATGGACAAAGGTCTGACCTCTGCAGAAAAAATGGTACTGCGGAACCCGCTGTTTACAAGAACTGGATTCAAAAGGACGGCTCCTTATCGTTTGCTCAAAGGCAAAAAAGCTCGCGATGAGTTGCTGGCTGAGCAAGAGATTGCCTTTCAGCAAATGGACTCAGGTGTTCAGCCCGATGGAGAACAAGTCGCTGAGGTTCGAGGAGAATCTACGGGAGTTCCGGTTGTTCCTGCAACAATTAAAATTTTCCAAGATGCAATCACTCGATACGACGTGAGTGGAGACATCGGTCCATTGAGGGTTGTTCGTGACGGGTTTATGGCCATGCCTGACGCGGTACGGAATAAATTCCCAGAAATTTTCGCCGTCCAATTGGCTCAACTTGATGCGGACGTTTTTCCGGTAATGAAAGATGGGAAGCTGACCGGGCTTGTAGAAAAGGACGGATTCAATCAACAAAAACGCATCAATGAACTGATGATTTCTTTGGATCAAACAAAAGTAACCACAGAAACCGTCAGTGATTTTGTCGCCTTAATTGCAGAAGATGGCTCACAAGCAAACGTGAATCAAACGAAAAGCATGGTCAACTTTATGGCTGTGTACATGACACCTGGAGCCGACGCTCCGGCGAGTGCTTTGGGTAAAGGAGCAGACAAGTTTATTGATCCGATGGGTTCGCTCGGCAACGCATTGGCTAATGCAGAGACTGATGAAGAAGTTGCCGATGTGGCAGCACGCGCTGCGCGATTTGCCCAAGGTGGCGCTGGGTATGACCCGGCCTTGTACGGACAATACCCCGGAGTCGAA
>TARA_R110002012_G_scaffold62974_3_pt1 | contig 18649 bp, 13 predicted proteins | sample TARA_R110002012 | Tara Oceans TARA_R110002012 (sample SAMEA4396515) | marine metagenome | biome: Westerlies Biome; feature: [DCM] deep chlorophyll maximum layer (ENVO:01000326); material: water (ENVO:00002006), including particulate matter (ENVO:01000060) such as... | depth 40 m
TCTGACCTGCTGGTGACCCAGTTCGACAACAGCGTGGTGGAAAGTGCGGGCATGCTGAAAATGGACTTTTTGGGCCTGAAAACCCTCAGCATTATCAAAACGGCCATCGAGAATATTCGGCTACGACATGGTATAACTATCGACCCCGACGAAATTCCGCTGGATGATGCCAAGACATTCGAGTTGTATCAAAAAGGCCAAACTAATGGTACTTTTCAGTTTGAATCGCCAGGCATGCAGAAGCACCTGCGCAACCTGAAGCCCGACCGGCTCGAGGACCTTATTGCCATGAACGCCCTGTACCGTCCGGGGCCGCTCGAATACATCCCCAACTTTATTGCCCGAAAGCTGGGCAAAGAAGTGATTGCCTATGACCTCCCTGAAATGGAGGACAACCTGAAGGAAACCTACGGCATCACCGTTTACCAGGAACAGGTGATGCTCCTGTCGCAGAAGTTGGCTGGCTTCACCAAAGGCGAGGCCGACGTGCTGCGAAAGGCCATGGGTAAGAAGCAGCGGGAAGTGCTGGACAAAATGAAAGGCAAGTTTGTGGAAGGCGCCACCAAAAAAGGGCATCCTAAAGACAAGCTCGACAAAATCTGGAAAGACTGGGAAGCTTTTGCCCAATATGCCTTCAACAAATCACACTCTACCTGCTACTCAGTGGTGGCCTATCACACGGCCTACCTGAAGGCGAATTACCCGGCAGAGTATATGTCGGCGGTGCTCACTCACAACCAGAGCAGCATCGAAAAGGTTTCGTTCTTCATGGAAGAGTGCCGCAACCTGGGGCTTCCTGTGTTGGGCCCTCACGTGAATGAATCGAGGGTGAACTTTGCGGTTAACAAAAAGGGGGAAATTCGCTTCGGTCTCGGTGCCATTAAAGGGGCTGGGGAGGCCGCAGTTCAGTCTATCATAGAAGAAAGGGAGAAAAACGGCCCCTTCCAGGACATCTGGGACTTCGGTGTGCGGGTGGTGAAAAACGGCTTTAACAAGAAAACCTTTGAATGCCTGGCCATGTCGGGAGCCTTTGACTGTTTTGAAGAATATCACCGCCGGCAGTACCTCGAAGCGGCAGACGGCGAGTCGACACTGGTCGAGCTCATTACCAAGTATTCGCAGCGACTTCAGCAGGAGGCAGCCAGCGATCAGGTGTCACTTTTCGGCGGTTCCGGACAAGTAGAGGTGCCAAAACCACGAATACCCGATATCGAACCCTTTGGCGACATCAGGAAGCTGAACATAGAAAAAGAAGTGGTGGGACTATATATATCGGGGCACCCGCTCGATCAGTTCAGCTTTGAAATGAAACACTTCTGCAACACCACGTTAACTGACCTCAAGAATGACGAGAGTCTCGCCAACGGTGGTATTATCAGACTTGGCGGCATTGTAAGTGGTATTAACCATCGCACAACCAAAAAAGGCAATCCATTCGGTGTTCTGACCTTGGAAGACTATTCCGACTCCTACGAGTTCTTCATGTTTTCTGACACCTATGTCAAGTTCAAGCAGTTCTACATGGTGGGCTGGTACCTGTTTATTGAGGGTTTTATGCAACCATCCAAATTTCGAGTAGGGGAACTTGAGTTTAAAATCAGCGAAATTCAGTTACTGAATGACATCAGAGACAAAATGGCTAAGGGACTTATCCTGAAGCTGGATGTTAATAACCTCACCGAGCAGATGATTGACGAACTGCACCAAATGGCAATAGATCATGCCGGTTCCTGTCCGCTCAAGGTGGTGGTGCAAGACCCCTCGGAAAACATTTCGCTGGAACTATTCTCCCGAAAGCTGCAAGTAGAGCCCAAAGGCGAGTTGATCAAACAGCTGGACGCCGTTGGTGATCTCGATTATGAGGTGATGACTTGAGAAATTGCTGATTTGAAGATTTTAGATTGCTGGTGCACTCAATCGGCAACCCACAATCTCAAACCCTCGCTTTGTCCGCAAGCATACATATTGAGATTTTTTGAAGGGGATGTAGAACTTATTGATCTATATTTGTGTAAGGTATTCAGCAATTACAAAAATTATACATACAATGGGTAAAGCAATAGAAGTAACTGACGCTAATTTCGAGGAGATCATTAGCTCAGACAAACCCGTTCTGGTTGACTTTTGGGCAGAATGGTGTGGGCCTTGTAAAATGATTGGGCCAATAGTTGAGGAGCTGGCTGGTGATTTTGAAGGCAAAGCCGTTATCGCCAAAATGGACGTGGACATGAATCCACAGGTACCCGCTAAGTTTGGCATCCGCAGCATCCCCACCCTTTTGGTTTTCAAAAATGGCCAGGTGGTTGACAAGCAAATTGGTGCAGTTCCAAAATCAGTATTGAACCAGAAAATTCAAGCTCAGCTAGCTTAATTAGCTACTGACGAATAAAATAATAGAGAGGCTGCCTGAAAGGGTGGCCTTTTCTCGTTATAAAGAAAAGCAGGTGAAATAGCCATAAGGAATACCATACCCAACGGAACCGGCGTGGAACGATGAATAAGTGGATCGAAAAGCTAAATATTCATTCTCATTGGTAAAAGCTATTCCATGTGGCCGTTGAGAAATAAATTATATACACATGAAACCTGCCTTGTTTTCCTTTTTCTTTAATTTTGTACATTAGTTGAAAATTACGCCATGGGTTTCGAAACAATTGATATAAAAGATTCTACAGGCACTCAGCTGATTGGAATACCCGAGAGCCTTAAGATTAATGACAATAAGGCCTACCTCAAAAAGGTTGGCAATGTGTTGTATATTATCCCTTTCCACGATCCTTGGAAGAGCTTGATTGATAGTGTGAATGAGTTTTCCGATGACTTCATGATCGAGAGAGATCAACCAATTGAACAAAAAAGGGAAACATTTGATTGATGTATATTCTCGATACGAATATTTGCATCTAAATAATCAAACAAAAGCCCCTTCATGTTTTTGAACGATTTCGATCTATTTCCCTAGGCGAAATTGGGATTTCTTCCATAACCCTATCTGAACTGAACTATGGAGTAATGAAAAGTGCATTACCCGAGAAAAATAAGCTTGCCCTTGCTCAATTTCTTGTCCCACTAGAAATCCTTCCATTTAATGAAGATGCCGCCATAGCTTATGGCAGAATAAGAGCAGACCTTGAAAACAAAGGGACTCCCATCGGCCCTCTAGATACCCTCATCGCAGCTCACGCACTCAGCCTGAATCAGACACTTGTAACAAATAATGAGAAAGAGTTTGCGAGAGTCATTTCCCTCAAAATAGAAAACTGGGCTTGAGTGATATAAAGCACAACAGAATTGCCTATGAAAGCAAAAAAGACCACTACTAAAAAAGCTGGCTCTTTTTTGCCCGGTGACATTCTTTTACACTCCGTCCAACAAGTCTTTGGTTGACTGTTACCTACGAACGTCTTTCTTTGCGAATTAGACGACCAACACCCTACAAGCGACCTGCCGGATTTATGCGCAAAACCGTACTTACGTTCATCTTTGGACATCTATTTTTTCTGGACGCCACCTGCCAGGAAGACAACGAAAAGAAAAACACAGCATTTCAATCTAAGTATCAGCTCCGTATTGAACGAGCCAAAGACCCCATCGTTCTCGACGGCGAGCTTAACGAAAGCAGCTGGCAAACTGCCGATGTGGCGACAGACTTCTGGATGAAGTTCCCCAGAGACGACCAGCAGGCGCCACGGCAAACAGAAATGCGGGCCACTTATGACGATAAATTTCTCTACGTTAGCGCCGTGTGTTACGACACCAGTTACTACGTTGTGCAAACACTCAAAAGAGACATCAGGTACTTCGATGGAGATGGTATTGCCGTAGTGATAGACCCTGTCAATAAAAAAACCAATGGCTTCTTTTTTGGTGTAAGCCCCATGAATGTGCAGGCTGAAGACCTGCTGGCTGCCAGCTCCAATAACCTCAACTTTAGCTGGGACAACAAATGGTTCTCAGAAGTAACCCGACACGAGGACCGCTGGATAGTAGAAATGGCCATCCCGTTCAAAACACTTCGGTTTGAAGCCAACAGCGGTGAGTGGGGCATCAACTTCATCCGCAACGACCTGAAGGCCAACCAATACCATGCCTGGACCAATATCCCAGTCAACTTCGATGGTTATGATTTGGGCTATACGGGATTGATGGTATGGGACAAAGCACCCGATCCTGTAAAAACCAATATATCGGTGATCCCTTTCATCACCGGAGGGATCAACAATAACCGGGAGGAAGAAACGCCCGTCACCTCAACTGATCTGGCAGGCGGACTTGACGCCAAAATTGGTGTTACCTCCTCCCTCAACCTGGATCTCACCGTGTTGCCGGATTTTTCTCAGATTGAGGTAGACGTACAACAAACAAACCTGACCAGGTTTAGCCTCAACTATCCCGAAAGGCGAACCTTTTTTCTGGAAAATGCCGACTTGTTTACAGGTTTCGGAGGTGGCCCCAACCGTCCTTTCTTTTCCCGCCGGATAGGACTCGACGAAAACGCTCAACCCATCCCCATTCTTGCTGGTGCCAGGCTTAGCGGCAACCTCACGCAGCGCATGCGGGTGGGTGTCATGAATATTCAAACCAGAGCAACAGACGATACTGAAGCGCAAAATTACACCGCCATTGCTGTCAATCAGCGAGTCTTCGGCCGGTCGCTTGTGAAAGGCTACTTTCATAACCGGCAGAGTTTTACTGATGATGGTGGCACTGATAAAACCAACTATGGCCGGAATGGTGGCCTTGGGTTCGATTATTCCAACATATCAGGCTCGTTAACCGGTACGGGGCTTGTGAGCGTATCAGAAAAACCGGGCGCTGGTGTTTCTTACTCACAGCACTATACTGCCGGGTACAACGACAGGCATTGGTCGCTATTTGCAGACTATATTTCTGTTCCAACGGATTTTTATGCCGACATGGGCTTCATTCCAAGGCTGGAGAATTATGATGCGCTACGGGACACTGTTATCAGGCTGGGGTTTGAACATATATATAGTCAAGGCAGCTACACCATTCGGCCAACCAATGGAGGGAAAATCAACTCTCACGAGATTTCAGCCAGCAACGTAGTCGACTGGAACCCGGACTGGTCGCTTAACGAACGGGTAACCGAATTAGGGTATGAATTAAGATTTCAAAACACCTCCGGGGTTGAGATCGGAGTCAATAACAACGACGTTAGGCTGCTATTTTCCACTGCCTTCATCGACGCCACCCCTCTGCCCCCAGCGACCTATAAGTTTAGCCAAATGGGGATCGCTTACAAGTCCGACGAAAGAAAGAAACTGGCATTTTCTGCTGAGACGGCTGTCGGTGGGTTCTACAATGGCGAAATCCAAAGCTATCAAGCTGAAATCATTTACAGAGTTCAACCCTGGGGAAATTTTTCACTAGGCTTTGAGCAAAATGAGTTGGACTTTGCTGAAGGTTACGGCAACGCAAGCATCAGCCTATTTAGCCAGCGGTCAGAACTCAATTTCTCCAATAGCCTTTTCTGGATAACTTTCTTCCAGTACAACACCCAGAGAAACAACTTCAACATCAACAGCAGGCTTCAGTGGAGATACAAGCCAATGTCGGATTTCTATTTGGTTTACACGGATAACTATTTTGCGGATCCGTTCCTTATGACCAAAAGCAAAGCCATCGTATTTAAGCTCAACTACTGGTTTACTCTATAATCAATTGTCAAAACGTTTAAATTTTCTGCAATGAAAAAACTTCTCTCCAGCTCAATCAACGAAAACTATGTATCACTTGGCCTCCTCGTTCTCAGGCTGTTTTCGGGTGCATTTATGTTAACGCATGGCTTCGGTAAGTTTCAACGCCTGTTTTCGGGCGGGGAAATCCGTTTCATGGATTTCATGGGCCTTGGGCCAACCATCTCTTTGTCGCTCGCCGTGTTTGCCGAGTTTCTCTGCGCCATCCTCATCATGCTGGGTGCTGCTACACGCCTGGCCGCAATCCCTCTCATAGTAACGATGACAACCGCCGGATTTGTGGCTCACGCTGCCGACCCCTTTGGCACCAAAGAAAAGCCGCTGCTGTTTTTGGTCATTTTTGTCTCTCTGCTGATCATGGGAGGCGGCAAATACTCCGTGGACAAGTTGATTGGCAAGTAGCACTTTCGCAACAATAGCTCAATTAAAGTGAGGCTTCCATAAAAAGTAAGTGAACGTCGATTTTATAAAACTTTCTTAAGTGAAATGTATAATTTCACCCCCAAAAGTGAACTGATATGAAGTTAACCGCACGAAACACCCACAGGGACATCGCCTATTTCTACATTGGGCTCATCATTGCCTTCTCTTTTTCAGGCATTTTCCTTAACCACCGGAGAGTTTGGCACCCAAGCCGGGTAAAGTATACGTCGCAAGAAATAAGTATGACACCGACAAGTGCCGACGCTGTGAACGACGAGTTCATCAAATCGTTCACCGAAGGCCAGTCCATCGATGACCAGCTTCGCAGGTACAGCATGGATGGAAATACGCTCAGAATATCTTATGGCACTCAGGATGTGACAATGGACGTGAGCACGGGCAAGGGGAAGCTGGAAAAATACATGACCACACCGCTTCTCGGTCAAATGACCAAGCTCCATGTTGACACGAGTGACTTCTGGATCTACTACTCCGACATATTTGGGGTGGCCATGCTTGTGATCGCTTTTACAGGGATGTTCATTGTGAAAGGCGACAAAAGTTTTAGAAAAAGAGGCTGGAAACTGGCCGCCATTGGGCTCTTGTTTCCTTTGATTTTTCTCTTCTTACTGGGCTAAAAAGAGGATCCATGTCATGAAAAGAGGCTGCCTCAAAAGGCCTATTGCTGACGTAATTGTCACATTGAGACCTAACATTTTTGGCAAACCGCACCAATTGAGATGACGTGATTCGAAAAATTCAAAAGAATGTGTCAAATTGAGCTCCGTCGAAATCCACATTCTTTAAAAAACTCATTAACACGTCATCGGTAGCCCGTCGAAATGCTCTTTAGGACTAATAACAAGGTTTCGACACCGACGTGGAACGAGCTCAACCTGACATCCAGTTGGGACTTTTGAGACAGCCTCTTTAGCTTTTCAGAGTGCCCAGACTAGTTACCCTCTGCTATCACCAGAAACTCTACTCTTCGATTGAGCTCCCGTCCCTCCAACTCCTGATCATTACTAGCCATAGGTTTAGTTTCACCATATCCCTTGGCTACGATCCGGTTGGCAGCAATGCCCCTTCCTACAAGATGCTTCTTGATTGACTCCGCCCTGTTTTGCGAAATAACCATATTGATCTTCTCTCCGCCAAAATTATCAGTGTGACCAGCCACTTCAATTACGAGACTTTCATCTTTTCGCATTAAAGACAACACCTCATCCAACAGCGGCTGGTAGTCAGAAGAAAAATAGACTTTGGTATTTTCAAAATATACATTTGGTCTTACCAGCTTGCGGATAGCTTCCTTGTATTTGTGGCTATGAGCCTGAGTGTCGCTACCAGCGGCGGTGGTAGCGCTTGTTCCTGTGCTGCCACTACCTGAGTTTCCAGCTCCACCCTCATTAATCAGCGCCACAACTGCCTTTTCCTTACTGGCAATAAGGTAGTCCGTATCGGCCTGCTCAGGCATTTTCACGTCGATGTTGCTCAGGGTGAACATCTCCTCTGTTTGCTCTCCCCCGATAACAAAATTCCTGGTAAGTGTGGTCGCCAAACCACCCGTCGCCTTTATCTGGAGGCTATTGTTATAAATCATATTTTCGTCGGCATTAAAAATCTCAACTACGAAAATCTCGTCAGCAATAATCTCGTTCCCGTAGGCGCCAGATTCCCCCGTAAAACTGGTGAATGACTCATCGTAATAGCTCGAAGGGTGAAATTTGATCTGGCAGCCTACGCACGGTTTACCTGTGGCCCCGTCAGTGATAACACCCTTTATATTAACCTTCTCAATGGCCCAGAAGTAATAGATATCGAAAGCCCCCATACCGTGTATGCGATCCGACGAAAAATACCCCTCCTCGCCGTCCACCTTCATTTTAAAGTTCAGCTCATTATCGGGGGAGTTAATGGGAAATCCCATATTCACTGGTGCGCCCCACGTTTTCGTGGTTTCGTCAAATGTTGAACTAAATACATCGTACCCTCCAACAAACCCAATCCGATCTGAGCTGAAATACAAGGTATTTCCGTCGACACTCAAATAAGGGCTAAGCTCATCAAAAGTGGAGTTTACACTACCAGGCAATAGCGTCGGCTCACTCCATTTCGCTGTTTCCGGATCTTTTCTTGACTCAAAAAGGTCAAAATCCTTGCCTTTCTTTCCATCGTTGGAAGCAAATATTACCCGATCCTCTTTGGGGTTGATGAAAAAATGAGAATGGACATGGGCGTTAGACAACGTGGCATCAAACTCGGCTGGGACTGTCCACTGACCGTCCTTTTGCTCACTATAAAAGAGGCGCCCCCCCTTTTTTCGGTCAAAAACAAACAGCTTTCCGTCTTCATTCACCACTTCCAGGTTGGCATTTTCATACTCAAAGTCTCCCAGTATCGGAACCTGCGTTGGCTTTTCCCAGCTAGACTCTCCAAACTTAGTATGATACACCCTGTATACATCATCTCTACCTTCGCTGGAGCGTGAGGAAAAAAACAGCAATTCATCGTTGCCACTAAAAAATACCGGAGAAAGGTCGTTTTGCTCGGAGTTGACACCGGGAACAAGCCTAATCTCGAAATCATCAGGATTCCTCAGGTATTTCAGCAGCCATTCCGCATCAGTAAAAAACCGCTTGGTTTCGTCGACTATCTCCTCACTCTTCTTTGCTCTCAGATCTAAGAAAATTTGGAAGTGTTTGATAGCATGCTGGGCGTCATAATTGCCAAAGTAAATTCTACCAAGCCAGTAAGAGAAGAATTTGTCTTTTTTCCCCTGAATATCGTCCAATTCTAATAATTCATCTATCGGCTTGCCTCTGCCATCGGTAAGGAAGTGACTAATAAGATAGTGGTACTTTGCTTTGGTTTGTTTAGGGTCTATTTCTAGTATCTCTTTGTATTTTCCCCGAGCCAAAACGAAGTTTTCCTGATAAAAAATCTTTTCCGCATCACGAAGCATTTTATCCACGTTTTGAGCGGATGCGGTAAAATATATGGCGATTAGTACAAAAGAAAGAAACAATCGAGGCATGGTGTCGAACTAAGGGTCTTGTTAAACAATCACTGGTTTTGTGATTGTTACAAGTCAATTACACAAATAATACAATAAGATAAAGCCGCCGGCTGCCAGGCAATCACTTGCATGCCAAGTGAAACCTCGCCAAACTAGCTGGTTTTGAGCTAAAAAAACTACTGTTTGGAGTAATCCGGCCTTCTCAGTTGCCTACATCCCTAGTTGGTGAAGCTATAAAATATCTTTCAATAATGAAAAACACCGAAATATAACATTACTAACACATACATAGCAACTTATCGGCCAATTGAGGCGGTAAATTCTACTTTGGGTGGTCAACATTCACTTCTAAACATCATTTCATTTCCTCCCAAATATCGATAAAAGCCTACCAATCGTCTAAAGCTTCCCCGGCCCGGAGCCATCAGGCCTTACATTTGATCATCCATAAAACGACAAAACCATGAAAAGTAAACTTTTGATTATCGACGACAACGAAATGATGCGGAGCTTCCTTAAGCATATCCTTGGAAGCTCATTTGAAGCAGAAGTAGTAAGTAGCGGCGAGGAAGCCCTGGAAGTGTTACACGACAAAGCAAGAACGCCTCAACTCATACTTGCCGACTTCGATTTAGACGGCATGAATGGCTACGAGCTTTTAGTCTACCTCAAGTCTTCGGCTGTGTACAAACATCTTCCGGTGGTCATCCTTTCGGGCAAAGGCAATAGCAATAACAGAATCAACTGTCTGAAAGCTGGTGCTTCTGACTTTATCACCAAACCTTTCAATCCCGTGGAACTACAGGTGAAAATCGAAGGTATTCTTGCCTCCCATCAGGTTCAACAAACAGCCTAACCGATGAAAATTGCAGCTATAGGAAATAGACTTTTACCCGTTGCCGAGGAGCTTGCCGCCAATGGAGTCTCTGTGTCGTGGCACCCATCCATTGAGGGCACGCAGGCTCATAACCTTGTCTTCATTGAGGCGGAGCCGGATATTCAACAGCAGTTGAAAGACCTCGTAAAGGAGCAAGCCGAAAAAAACTGCTACAAGAAAGTGGTACTTGTTGACTTCGACAACATCGCTATCCCGGCAGCCATGCAGCTTCCTCCGTTTATCGTGGATGTAGTTCAGTACTCGAAAAATAAAGAAACCTTTGTCGGGATCGTCAAGACCCTGATACATTTCACTTCAGAAAAAAAAGCTGAAAAGAAAAATGTTGCCACTTTCAAAATGCCTCTGTCTAAGCGGCTATTTGACATCATTGTGTCTTCGATGATCATTCTTATGATCAGCCCCATTCTTATTCTGGTGGCCATTCTCATCAAGCTGGAATCCAAAGGACCGATTGTCTATCAATCGCCCAGGGTAGGCACAGGCTACAAAATATTCCCTTTTTACAAATTTCGCTCCATGAGGCCCGATGCTGACAAGCTATTGGAAAAGATGAAGCACTTGAATCACTACGCTCAGGAAGATGAAGTCGTAGAAGATCCTACCACGAAAATTGACGATGTTGATCAAAGTATCGCTTTAGACGACGAGAACGTTTTGATTGGCGATGACTACTGGGTAGAAGAGACCAAGTTCGCTGCTTTTAAGCAGAAAGAAGAGAAAAACTCTTTTGTTAAAATCAATAACGACCCCAGAATTACCCGGGTTGGCAAAATCATCCGGAACTCAAGCATAGACGAATTGCCACAGCTTTTCAATGTACTGCTGGGTCATATGTCGATCGTTGGCAACCGTCCCCTCCCCTTGTATGAAGCCGAAAAACTTACCTCCGACGACTGGTCAAAGCGCTTCATGGCTCCAGCCGGCATCACAGGCCTTTGGCAAGTAACCGAAAGAGGTAAAAAAGCCACATCGGAAGACAGCCGCAAACGCCTCGACATAGAGTATGCCGAAAACTATTCTCTGTGGATGGACATCAAAATTTTAGTAAAAACGCCTCTTGCAGCCTTCCAGCACGAGAACGTATAAATACCCTTTTGAAAATTAAAGCTATGAAAATTAGAAGTATCGACGTGATCACCTTTCTGTTTGGTGCAATCTTGTTGACGGGTTGTATCAAAGAGTTTGACAGTGGCCCAGGTAACCAACAGGCGAATTCCTACGACCTGGACTTTTCGAATGTAACAACAAAAGCTATTCGCATCAAACTGACAGATGAGGCAGGCACTCCGCACAAAGGAGTTAAAATTACACTCTGGGATAAATCACCTCTCGACAATGGAGTGATCATACTCAAGGGCTTTACCGACCAGACGGGCAATTTCGAAACTGAGTACAGCATGCCCAACACTTTCACCGAAGTGGTCATGGAGCTTTCTTACCTCGGTCTCCCTGACTTCCTTGTGATTCCTGTTGAAGACTTTAACAGCCGCATAGAAATAGCCGGATTCAACCATGACTTCGACTACCTGGCCGACGAGCTAGTACCTGCGCAGAGTGTTGAAGACGGTGTGATGGTAGACAATTCCGGTGGACGAATGGCAGCCAACACAATTCTGGAGGCGCTTGGCACCTTCAATAGTCAGGGTAAACCAAGTTATCTTCTTACCAAAGACGTAATAACAGCCCAGTTACTTGAATTCATCAATGCATCATTACCTGAAAGGGAGCCAGTGCCGGATTATCACCCTGCCTACCTGGCCGAAGGCACTGAAACCAACCTTAATATTGAACAGGAAGCTGATGTATGGATGACTTTCGTTACCGAAGGCGCTGGCTATAGAAATACCCTCGGGTTCTACACCTATCCTACTGGCAGCGCACCCGCTTCGGCCACTGACATCAAGGTTCTCCACATCGGCTTCCCTAACGCTTCCCTTTCCGGATCCGGCGGGCAACTCAACCCTGGAGACAAAATCCGCCTTGGCAAATTTCAGCCAGGCACCTCTATCGGTTTTGTGCTAATTGCCGACGGTTTCAATTCAGCCACCTCGCAAATAAAAGATTACGCCACCCGTTACTATTCGCACAATCACCTTAATCCTGAGTCAGTTGCAGAACACCGGCAGCACACAGTGACACTGTATGACGAAGAAAACAAGCTGTTTCTTATTGGATTTGAAGATTTGAACCGAGATAACGGGAGCGACAACGACTTTAACGATGCAGTATTTTATATCACGTCTAACCCAATTACCGCCATCAGCAAAGCCAATATCAATCCGATTGACAAGCCTGGAGACAACGACGGCGACGGCGTAAGCAACGTGTATGATGAGTTTCCTGACGACCCGGCGTTTGCTTATAAGTACGACTACCCGTCATCCGAAGCATACGGTACCTTTAGCTTCGAAGACAGGTGGCCTGGCTATGGCGACTACGACTTCAACGATTTTGTGGTAGATTATCGCTTCACCCAATTCGCAGATGCCAATAACAAAATCACTAACCTGAAATCAGAATTCGTGATCAAAGCAATTGGCGCAAGCTATCAGAATGGATTTGGGTTTTCAACCAAACTTGCACCTAGCCTCGTTGCTACGGTAACAGGCAGCGAATTACACGGCTCGGTTGTTACTCTTAATGCTAACGGCACCGAGCAGAGTCAATCGAAAGCTACAATTATTGTTTCAGACAACGTTCACAGTGGCTTTCCAACCAGGGGCATAATCAATACCATACAAGCCAATAGCTTTGTTGCCCCCGACACCATTCGAAATCTGGTCTCCTTTACAAGACCTGTGACCTTTGCAGAGCTAGGTTCGGCTCCCTACAATCCATTCTTATTCATCAATCAGGAGAGAGGACGGGAAGTGCATATGCCAGGCTATGAACCAACTGACCTGGCTGATCATAGCTATTTTGGAACCGAAAACGATAATTCAGATCCTTCCAGAGGTATCTACTACAGGTCAAAAGAAGAGCTTCCATGGGCGATGAACCTTCCCATGTCCTTCGACTACCCTGTAGAGGGCGGAGATGTAAGAGAGGGCTACCTAAACCTCAATCAGTGGGCTAAAAGCTCAGGCTTCAGCTATATGGACTGGTATATGGACAAACCTGGCTATAGAAACACCAACAAGCTTTACAAAAAGAAGTAAAGATTCATTTTTAAATATTCATGGTTTATGGTGTGAAAGGGAAACTGCTGGTTTCCCTTTCTCTTTTAAGCGCACCAGGAAAGCCCTGCCTGAAGAACATCCTCCCATTTTTTGGGCCTGCAACGCTGCAGTCCTGTAAATCCAATTATCGCCGGATTCTGTCATTAACCGGCTCACCTCCTCCAAACATCTAATAAATCCCGATCAGGGAGCGCTCTGTTATAGATTTGTATTATCAAATAAACTAGTTATGCGCTTATTCATCTTTATATGTTTACTCTCACCTCTGGCGGTCTTCGCCCGGCAGGAGATAGACGTGGCGAAGGAAATCGAACTGGTTGAGGTGCTTCTTTCCAACGAAGCAGCCATCGATAGTTTGGTCGAACTGGCACTTGTCAACTCCTACTACTTGAAAAGCTTCGACGCCGAGCTTGCCCAGCAGTACGAAAATGTGAAGCAGGAGAAAAACAAGTGGCTCTCTACCTTCAGAATGGGCATTAACTTCTTTTCACTCAACACTTCTCTGGACGGTCAAAACCAATCGGTGACAACAGCTGGCTTGCTCCCCAACCTGGGTATTACCCTGGGCATCGACCCTGAAAAATTCATCAACCGCCGGAGCTATATCAGAGAAGCAGAGTACAATATTGTACGAGCCGAAAATTCTTTAAAAAACCAACGCAAGGCAGTCCGAACGCAGGTAGTGGACATATTCTACACCTATCTTGAGGCGCTTGGGATTGCACAGCTAAGGATATCCGCCAATCAAACACAAAGCGAACAGGTAACACTGGTCACCGAACGTTTCAGAAAAGGCGAAGCAGGCATGGAAGAAGTGCTGCTAACTCAGAACGGAATGAACCTGACCCAGGAGGCTGTGCTGAAAGCCGAACTCTCAGTCAGGAAAATCAGAAGACAAATTTCGATCATGATCTCAGACACTGAAGCTGCGTCTGCCACTTCAGAGCAATAAAACCATGGACCAACTAATAGCAATACTCAGAACATTAATGAAGCACTGGCTTAAGCTTGTGCTCGTGCCTGGGCTAACTATGGCGTTGATCATCTACATGACGGCCAATGGCCAAAAAACCTACAAAACAGAAGCGAAACTCTATCTCAACCTACAGGAAAGCAAAAGCACTAGTCTGACGGATGAGGACATGAAGCAATACCAGATCCACACGGTATTCCAAAACATTGTGGAACTGCTGAAATCGAAAAAACCTATAGAAAGGGTAAGAATCAAAGCGGTAAGAAAAGGCCTCGAAGGTGGAAACATCTTTTCCATTGGAAATGAAAGCCTGGTTGCTAACCAGGGGGAAGTGCTGAAACGTCTTGACGAAATGGAGCACAACAATGAGCAGCTTCGTCCAAAACAGTTTCCCGACACCCTTATTGCCAGCTATCTGAACTTCCACCAGCTACAGATTGAGAGGTTGAAGGATATCGTCATGTCGTACCGTATCATGGACAGTAACTTCATGAAGTTTGAGCTTTCAGAGCATGTTCCTGAAAAAACCCAGATAATAGCCGATCTGTTTATTGAGGCCCTTATCGACGAAAACCGTGAGATTGCCAAAAACAAAATAAAGAGTCATAAAGACTTGATTGAAGGGCTGGTGAAGCAAGCAAAAGCGGACCTGGATGCAAAAATAAAGAAGCTGGAAAACTTTAAAGTAGAAAATACCATCATCAATCTTGGCGAGCATACCAAAGCCATTGTGGTGTATCTGGTACAACTGGAAGGCACCCGGGCCAACCTGATGGCCAAGGTTAGCTCTTCAGCGAAAGGTAAGTCAGAAGTGCTTACCACAGTGGCTGCGGGCAACTCCTTGTCATTGGACCTCACCACCAACGCTGAAATTGTTCAGTTAAAGGAAGAGCTGAAGAGGCTCAACCGCCAGGTGCTCACCACTAGCATGGAAGAGGATAATGCCGCTGCCCTGGCCCAGGTAAAACAGAATGTTGAAAACACCAGAAAAGTTATCAATGACAAACTGATAGAGTTGACAGGCAAAAGTCCTTACGACCCCAGCAGAATTCAGCTCGAACTGGCCAGCAAATACCTTAACTACGACCTGGATGCGGAAATGAATGCCGATATTCTGAACGTCATTGAAAATGAAATTCAAAGAGTGGTTGGCTACGCAAAGAAATTCGCTCCACTTGAATCCACGATAGTGGCATTGGAACAGGAAATCAGCACAGCGCAAAACGTTTACCTTGTGCTACTTAACAAGCTTAACCTTACCCAAACCATCGAGTCAGGCTCTGGGGAGAACATGATTGAAGTGATTGACCCTCCATACCTCCCCACTAAGCCTGAGCCTTCGAAAAGGCCTGTTATAGTGGCAGCTGGTGGTATCGCAGTTTTCGTATTAATGGCTGCAGTCTTCATTATCGTTCAATTACTTGATGCGTCCATCATCAGTGTGGAGAAATTCGAGAGGAATTCGACGTTACCAGTCATTGGCGCCCTACCTAGAATTACTGATAAAGAAAAAGATCAAAAGCTTGCCAAAGCACTTCAGCTTATTCATCAGCAGCAGGTACTACAGTTGCTGCAAATGATCATGAGCAAATGTTTCGACGATGAGGGCATACTGATGCTAACCTCCAGCCAGGCAGGTGAAGGCAAGCACTACATCGCAATGGAACTTCAATCGCTACTGGAAGGATCTGGGAAAAAGGTGGCTTTTGTTGACGCCGACTGGATGAACGAAAACACCTATGAGTCTCTCATTGATTTCAAGCCCTTAGTAGAGAACAATGGTTTGATAAAAAACAGAACCAAAATTGTAGAGTCGCTAGATAAGATGAAAACCGAAAACGACCTTGTTGTGCTGATTACCTCCCCTATCAACATCAGTGCCGAGGCGGGATTCTGGATGGAGCTATCCAAGCATGTCCTCTACGTGTTCGGCGCTAACCGCATTATGACAAAGGTCGACCAGAGAGTAGAAAAAATGCTTCTTGAATCGAGGTTGCAGTTCCTGGGCACACTGCTCAACAGGGTAGACATCGAAAACATGGAAGACTACCTGGGTGAAATACCCAAGAAAAGAACCTTCATAAGAAGGATCACGAAGAAATTAATTACAAGAGACTTTTAGAAATAATGACAGCTATACAGCTTATAATGTACCCAATCGCCCTTTTCCTCCTCTTTTACAGTCTTTACTGGCTGGCCCTCATCGTATTGGGCTATGCCAATCCAAAGGCATCGGAGGAAAATAAAAACCAGAGCAATCCACACCTGCTACTTGTGCTACCGGCCTACAAACCTGGCCCCATTTTCAGGGAAGTACTTAACTCCATTGAAACAGCTATCAGGGCAAGAAAGAACATCCACGTTTATGTATTGCTCCAGGAAGCTGACAGCGGCTACGCCGATTTTGTAAAATCAAAAGGTTTTTTTGTCGAGGAGAAGAGCTTTGGGCACCTGGGAGGCAATTCCTATCAACATGCGCTGCGACACATTACCCACACTATTCAGCGTGAATGCAACAAAGGTACCTGGTGCCCTGAATTTCTTATGCTGGTGGACAAAGACAACCTGCTCGACAAAGATTATTTCAACAATATTCCTGAATCAATTTACGATAGCTACGACATCATACAGGGCAAGCGATCGTCTCTGTCGGTAAACAACTCAGTGGCTTTCTTCGATAATACCACGGAAGCGCTTAACGACACCATGTTCCGCAAGGCGAAACAAAATATGGGGCTGATGATTGAAATCAGCGGGAGTGGGGCGTTAATTGAAGCAGAGCTGTTTTCAGAGGCTATCAACAGCCTGGACCCCAGGGCTCCTGGCTTCGATAAAAACTTTATGGTACAGCTACTGAGTCACAAGCGAGATGTGCGTACCATCTACTGGCCCAGCAGCGAGCTTTACGAGGAAAAGACTTCTGCACTTGAAGCACACAACCCACAGCGCTTGAGATGGTTTGGCGAGCAATACTACAATGCGCTGTACCATGGTAAAACACTGCTAAAAGCGGCCATTAATTACAGAAGAATGGCAGCATTTGACTATATTATCACACTTTGGAGGCCGCCAAGGTCTGTCCAGGTGGTCATCGCTCCTATGGCAGCAGCTTTGGAAATTGGCTGGTATGCTTACTTTGGTAGCTGGCCATTGTATTTGCCATTGTTTACCGCCTCGGTAATCATTCTTGGACTAGCCGTGGCTTTGTTCCTTATTAGCCAGCAAGCATTAGGCACGGCATTGAAGCATGGACTTCAGCTACCTAAATTGGCGTTTAACAATATTTTCAATGCCGCCAAGAGTATTAAGAAGGAAAACCAGGGCAAATTTATTCATACTACCCACAAGCTTTAGGAAGATGCCTTTTCAGAGGCGTCTTCTTACAAGATAAATGAAAAACCTCTCTCCATCTTCAGGAACCATCCTCGGCCGGTTTATCCGGGGCGAGGGAGGTATTCCCCCATGGATGCAGTGGGTATTCTGGCTTTGTTTGGTGCCCGTCATTGCCAAGTTGATGGTGGCGAAAGGCATCATCGTGGCGCTCGGCATCATTGTGATGGTGGTAGCACTGCCCATTGGTGTATCTGCCCTATGGAAAACGGAAATTGGCATCTATATCATGCTGGGCCTGGCCTTCTTTGTCAGTATCCCCAACAGGCTCTTCGAAGGTATTCCCATGGGCATTTTGCTCGATGTGGTCATCGTTACCATGCTGGTGGGCATGCTTTACCGCTGCACCTACAACAAGGACTGGAGCACCTTTTCAAGTCCAGTCAGTATTTCCATATTGTTGTGGGCCGGTATGAATGTCTTCGAGCTATTCAATCCCATGGCCGCATCCCGGCAGGCCTGGTTCTTTGTGATAAGGCCGGCAGTTGGCTACCTGATGCTCTTCTTTCTCACGTACGACATGCTCACCACGCCCAAGAAAATGTACAGGCTGCTGTTTGTCATCCTTGGGCTTTCGCTGTTTTCGGCCAGCTGGGGTATTTGGCAGGCTAATTTTGGCTATTTCAGCTGGGAGTATAATTACGTGGTCAGGCACGACGTCATGCACCTCGTTTTCAACTACGGTCGGTGGAGAGCCATCGGCAGCATCGGCTCACCGGCGCAGTTTGGCATATTGATGGCTTTCATTTCCATGCTATGTGTGGCCCTGCTAACGGCTTTCAAGGGCACATTTACAAAGCTCTTCCTGCTAGTCACGTTCCTTGCAACACTCATGGGCATGGTGTACTCCGGTACACGATCAGCCTATGTCATCATCCCCATCTTCTATTTTGGCTGGGTGGTACTTTCAAGAAACAAGAAGCTCTACTATTCAGTAATCTTTGCCGGTGCACTGATGGTGACCGTCGCCGTAATGCCTACTAACAACTACCACATCCAGCGCATACAAAGCACTTTCAAGGCATCTGAGGACGCCTCCTACCAAAC
>TARA_R110002012_G_scaffold24646_1_pt1 | contig 18633 bp, 7 predicted proteins | sample TARA_R110002012 | Tara Oceans TARA_R110002012 (sample SAMEA4396515) | marine metagenome | biome: Westerlies Biome; feature: [DCM] deep chlorophyll maximum layer (ENVO:01000326); material: water (ENVO:00002006), including particulate matter (ENVO:01000060) such as... | depth 40 m
GATCAAGTGTTACTTTAGTTTGTTCGCCGATTTCTTGTGCCATTTTTTTATAGTGTAAATTTTTTCTTTGTTTTTTTCTTTTTCTTTTTAACGTAAGCATTAGGATCTTTAACTCCCAATTCCCACTCTGACCAACCTGCTAATAAAGCTAAAGATTGCCAAGATTCTGTATCTGCTCTACCAGCGGCTTTTATATTGTTTATTTTTCTAAATACTCTATCCATAGGGATATTAGTAAATGCTGACACAACTTGACCACTTGCTAAATATGCTGGGTTTTTTAAACTAAAACCTGTTTCTCTTATCTCTTCTGCGTTCCAAGAAAAAGTTCTTAATGCAGATCTAAATTTAGATACTTTAGAATCTATTGGTGGAGAAAATGTTAATAATTCTAATGCCGCATCTTCATATTTAGGTCTTGAGTTTTTACTTTGGCTGTATAGTTCAAATATTATATTTTTAAGCGTGGCAACACCTGCTCCATATATACCTGTACCTCTTAGTAATGAATCAGCCATACCATTAGCAACTCTTAAAGATTTAGTTTCCTCTTTTGCTCTTCTTGCCTCTAGTTCTTTTTTATTTAAATTTTCTTCATCTTCATCAAACAACATGGCGAACATAGCGTTTTGTAAAGCGTTAAATATAAGGTTTTGAATTAAACCATAATAAGCTATTTTAGAAACGTTTGTTTTCCAATCACCTCTACCATTTTTTAAATCTAGCGATGCTTTCTTTATGAGTCTAGCATACTGCATTGGCGTATTGGCAAAAGCTAATATCAAACGACCAGCAACACTAGCTTGCTCCATACTAATACGATCTGTTCTAGCTGACTGTTGAGTTTCTTCTGCTATAGCATAAAAATCTAAAAAAGCTTGTTGTTCTGCCAAGTTAGCAGGCATGCCTTCTTTTATGTATTTTTTAATTCTATTTCTATAAAAAGTTGCACCACCCGAAGCTATAGCAAAACTATCAGCATATTGAGTAGGTAAAAAACCTTTGCTTAATATATATGCTATACCTGCTTTAAATTTATTATCTTTACCTTTTACAGCATCAGCAATTTCAGACTCTGATACATTTATTTTTAATCCATTTCTTCTAGCTACAAGAAAATCTGAGTTCATAAGATACATAAAATCACCCCAAAACTGTTTTTGATTAGCAAATGCTAAACCTGCAGCTAAAACATTATTGTCTTTAAAATTAATAAAGTTAACCATTGAAAGCGTTTGTAAAGCTGCTGATCTTGCGTTAAAAAACATTATAGCGCCTACAGAGTTATTAACCCAGTCTGTTATTTCGTTTACAACTCTATTAGAACTTTTAGCTTTATTGCTTCCGGTTCTCATTCTTTTAAGTATGTTTTGTAAAGCTTCAACGTATTTTTTACCATAAGCAGCTCTTAGTTTGTTTATATTTTTATCTGAAAATATAACATCAACATTCTGCTGCCACTCTTGAAGATATTCAGCTCTATTAACTTTATTAATACCAGTCATTATGTCAGTAGTAATAGTTCCAGCCAACCAATCATTTTCAGGAGAAGGATAAGGTTTACCTTTTTGTATCTTAATAAGTTCGTTGCTAAAAATACTTAATTCTTCGTTGTTTTCTATAAAATTTGTTAATTCTTTTTCATCTGCTTTAGATAAACCAGGAATATCTAAACCTTGTTTAGACCATATAGAAACTCTTAAAGCGTCAGAATATGTAAAGCCATCAAACAACTCTGTTCTTAATGTTTTAGGTATAGTTTTAAAATTTTTCTTTAATTTTCTATAATCGTTAGCTACAGATATTTTAGCTTGTGTTACAGCGTTTTCAGCTTTATTAAAGGGATCTAACAAGTTTTCTTTAACCCATGCCATATCTCTATCGCCTTGTTTGTTTTTACCATATAATGGGTACATCAAACCTGCAAAGTCTTCAGCTGACGGTGGTATAAAGTAGCTATAACCTTTAGTTCCTGCTACTCTAAAAGATTTAGATTCAGAATATTCTTTATAAGACTGTATACCTGAGCTACGTTCTATCATTTCGTTAAAGTCAATGTTTAAGTCTTTTTCTTTACTGTATTTAGCTAATTGAACTCTTGACTTAACGTCTATTTGATCTAGTATTTCTTTTACAGCTTTTACATTTTTAATAGCATCATCTGCAAAATAAAAATTATTATAACCTTCTGCTGCCTTACCTATAACCCAGTTTGCTTTTGCTTGAGGACTTCCATTTTCTAAACCAGTTATGTTTTCAATAGGTAAACTTAAGCCAATACCATCTAAAAACATTTTGATGCCTTCTGCGGCTAACTGAGGTCTAGCAGTTAAAACAAATATATCTTTGCTACCAAATTTACCTTGACGTTTTAAAGCTAAATCAGCTAATGGCCCTTTTTTACCATCAACAACTTTATTAAATTCTGTAAAATCAAAATCTGCCCCATTACTTTCTAGCTCTAATGATTTTGCAGCAAATTCTGTAGCGTTTATTTTAGATTTTTTACCATTAGGCATTGTAACAATTATCTTGCTGTTTGTTCTAGCTAATGTGTCATCAAAATCAAACACACTAATACCTTTTTCAGGAGAATTAAAATCTCTAGCTATTGAAGCTGCTTTATCATATTTTTCAAGATTTTGTATTTGACCGCTAGAACTAGTTTCTATAGAAAGTTTAATTCCAAAGTTATCTTTATTTACTTTAGCAGCCGCGTCCGCGTCCTGTAACAATTGTAATGTTGTTTGTTCGCCATCATATCCAATACCAAACTCTTCAAACATGTTTTTACCATTAAGTAAAACAATACTTCTAGGGTCAATACCGCCATCTTGTTTAAAAACAATAGTATTAAAATATCTTTGCCACCAAAAGTTTGTTAACAATCTCCAATCATCTGGCATACGTTTTTGTAAACTATAACCGGCTGCTGTTCTAGATTCTCTAAGCTTATCGTCCATTGCTTTGTCTAAAGCTATTAACTTATAATCTGCCATAACAGCATTGTAAACAGGTGTAAAGTTTGAATCAGAAAGTATAGCATCCATTAAATAAAGATACGCAGCGGTTGCAGGCATAGCATGCTCATATTCAACTCTAGTTTTTCCTTCTTTTCTAGCAGTTAACACGTCAGAGTATCCTGCAAACTGTGCGCCTAATTTATGCCAACTGCCTGTATCGTTTGCAACGTTTTTTAAATAATTACCCCACACAGGAGCAGAAGCTTTCTTTGTGTTTTTTATAGATTTATCAATTCGTTGCCAAAGCGCTTTATGTATAGCTCCAACTTGCTCGTTCCATTTTTCTATAGTACCATCTTTTATACCTTTTTTTATTCTAGTTACATCTTTAAATATTGTAGTGTAATTTTGAACAGTAAAACTTACAAATTGATTTGGTATTATTTTTCCTTCTTTATCTAACTTAGGTATAGGATCTCCATACACTTGATTAGGATCGTCACGCATGGCTTTCATTTCTTTAACGTAATACTTCCATAAATCACTTTTAGACATACCACTACCTAATATTTTTGAACTAGTAGTGAAAACAGTACCGCCACTAGGACCAAACCAAGCCTCAAAAGGCAATGTTGGTAATACGTATTTTTTATAATCTAAAACCAGCTGATCAACATCTGTAAAAGTTTTTAAAGCATTTACTTTTTTAGCGCCACCTTTAGTTAAAACCCCATTTATACCTTTTGTTTCTAAATTAAAAAGAGTATTACTTAAAATATCTATAGCGCTATTACCCATGTTAATAATTTCACTATTACTAAATTTAATAGTAGGATTAACATTTAATTTAGCAGCCATTTTAACTATTTCTAATTCAGGTCTACCTGATTTTCTTGCAGCATCAGGAGATATATCATATAAAAGTTTTTGAGCTATTCCTCTAAAAAACGCGTCTTTTCTAGTTCCTTTAGTAGAAGGCCCAACGTTGTCACCAAAGAAAAAATTATTAAGTTGAGCATCAGTTGGAGAACCATGTTCGTATAATGTTGGTCCTGATGTTCTAGACGTATTCTTAGGAAGTTTATTTTCTGCAATAGCTTTGTCTACTTCTTTTGGACTTAAGTTTTTCTTTATTTCTTTTATTAAAGTTTTAACTTCATTGTTTTTGTCCATTTGAACTAAAACAGATAAAGGATAGCTTTTATATAAAGGTCCATTAAACTCTTTTAATAATTGCTTAAAGTCTGCAGTTGATTTAGCTCTTTGTTGTATAGCTTTTCTAATTGGGTTTTCTTGATTTAAAACAAATTGTTCATATTTTTTACTATCAACATCAGGTAAAGATCCTTTAAATGTTTCTAGAGCTGCTATTTCTATTTCGTCTTGAAGCGTAACACCTTTATTATTTTCTATTGTTAATAGCTTTTTACCTCTTAATGTTAGTCCTCTACCTAATTTAGATATGTTTCTTTTTCTAGTTTTTAATTTATCATCAAATATTTCATCAGCTCCTTTGCTAGAATCTATAATATCAATAGTTGTACCTTCGCTAGTAACTATAGAAGTTGTTTTTGGTTGTTTAATATATTGCTTTTTAACATCAAGCAAAGCGCTTTGAGTTCTGCCTCCTTGACCTTTTGCATTTCCATATACAAAACTAAATAAACTTTGAAAACTACCACCAAACATAGGGTTGTAATTTTTTGTAATTCTATCTTGTACACCTTCTTTTATCTGTCTGTTTATATCTTGTCTTATGTTTGGAGGCAATGAACCTAGGCTACTATCTCTAGTTATTAAACTGTTAACATAACTATTATACTTTTCGTTTGTGCTAACAATATCAAAAGCATCTACAAGATTTTGACCATTATCACTTGTTTTAAACTCTTCGTTTGATCTAAGTCTTTTACCTACAACTATATTATCAAAAGCTCTACTCATGCTTTTAACATCAATTTCTTCACTTTTCTTAACTTCAAGATCTTCTTCTTCGCTTACTGACTGGGTTTTAACAGGATCTTTTAAGTTTTCTTTCATTACATCTTCAGGTGTTTTACCACCTTCTTGAATACTAGGTAATCCTTTTTCTTGTATAGTTTTAAGATCAGCAAGTGAAAAAGTTCCGCTATTTATTTTATAACCTAAGGTCTTTAAAAACTCTACTATATCAGATACGTTTTCAAAAGAATTTGTTGCGCCCATAGCATTGTTTAATTCAGCGCCAAACAAAGCTGTCCAATTTTGTGTTTCAGTATCAGATTCTAAATTTAATCTACCTGACGCTACTTCTTCTATAAACACTGTTAATACTTCTTCTGGGTTTTGTCCTTGTGTTCTAGACGCCACTCTAAAATAAGCGGCAGAATTATTTTCAGCTAAATAAGTTAATATACCATTTGCAAGAGCTTGAAAATTTTGTGGGTTTTTTGCTATAGCTTCAGCTAAAACAGTATGTGTTATTTCGTGAACTGGCGTTTGTGATCTTCTATTTTTTAAAGCGTTAACCTCTGAAACAAAAATAACGTTTTCAGTTTTTCCAGAATTAGGATTTTGATATCTTATATTTATTCCATTAATTTTACCAGCGTTTATTAACTCGCTTTGCTCTTTGTAAAAAGCATCTATTTGTTCTTGACTATAAACACCTTGATCAGCAAGTTCTTGTAATTTGTTTTTAAGATTAATAAGTAAAATACCGTTATCATCTGAGTACTCGTAAGTAACATTAACATCACCTTGAGCAATAGTGGTTATTAAACTAACAGCGTTATCATTTGCTGTTTTTATTTTATCTATGGTATAAAGATCTGTAGCCTTTTGTTCAATTTTTGTTTCAGAGTCTTTACCTCTTTTTAAGCCTAGTTCTGTAGAAGCTTTGTTTAAATAGTTTTCTCTAACCTGTTTTGTTTCTATAGAAAAAGTATCTTGAAAATCACTTAACCAATTGTTTCTAGCTATTTCATAATAATCAAACTGAGCTTTTAAAGATTTTAGCCTATTATTTCTAACATCTGGGTCCATTGTTTTATCATTAAGCAATAACTCAGCTTCTACTCTTAAATCTTGTTGTGCTCTTAAAGCATCTTTATAAAGTTGTGCTCCAGCAGGACTAATATTATCTAAAACACTTTTACCTTTTTCTTCAATTAACGCATCTTGTTGAGCTGTTAAATCTTCAACAATTTTTAAACGAGTTTTATAAAGCGTGGTTCTTTTATCCATGCTTTCCATTTCTTTGTTAAGTATATGTATGCTTTCGGCTCTATCTCTATATTCTTTTAAATCGTTCCAGCTAGAATAATGAGAATCAACCATTCCTTTTACAAACGGAACACTGCTTATCATTGGACCTAATAAACCTCCTGTAAAAGCTTGCTCAGGAACTCCTTCCATTATTTGAGTTATGTTTTTAGCTCCTCTAGTTATATCTATAACGTTTTGAACTAATCCAGTAGCTCCTTCTGAAACATACTCAGTAGCAAAAGCCATAGGTATCATATCGTAATTACCTCTAAAATAATTACCTATACCACTTATAAATTCTTCTTTACTTTTTTTACCAGCAGAAGTGTATGCGTTAGCAAGTAGTCTTTGTGTAGGTAAAGCACCTAAAGTTACTTCACTAATAGCATAGCCCAAAGCTGTTAATCTTTTTTCTAAATTACCTGTAGTTGATTTAGCTTGTTCGTCTGCTATTTCTAAATCAGATATAGTTCTCCCGTAAGTACTAGCGCCTAATAAATATAAACCAGGTTTACCCATTGATATTTGTAACAAAGTACCTGTTTGACCAGCTAAACCTAAAGTAGCAAAGTTTCCTAAATTACTCCAACTACCTTCTTTGGAAAAAGGATTTATATCACTTCCAAATTCAGCTTTATACGCGTAACGTCTATTTAGTTCTTTATTATTTTTATCTCTAAAGTGGTTAAGACTTTGTTTATGCTCTTTAAACCAGTCATATGTTTCTTTGTATTTATCTTGTTTCCTTTCACTAGGCGAACTATCTAAATCATATACCATCTCAGCAATATCAATACCTGCTCCAGCTAAACTTAAAGTAGCGTCTACAATACTATTAGAAGCAACAGCAACAGTTTGCTCAAATAAATCATAGTTTCTAGAAACAAAATCTAAATCTGCGTAAGCTTGAGATATATCATCAGAGGTTTGGTTTATTTGATCCATTGATTTTATCAAATAATCGCGCTCCATGTTAGCTACGCTAATTAGGCTTTGATATTTTTGTAAAACGTTTTTTGGTACTTTATTTCCGTTTTCTAACAAAACTAATTCATCTTCTGGAACGTCTTTAAACATATCACCAGGATTTGTTATAGCGTCAGTAAAACTTGCAAGATTTAAATTTCTTGCTGAATTAGGATTTTTTATATAATCTATAGTTTTTTTAAGTACTTTAGAATCATAATCAATTTTATATTCTTTTTGTTGTTTTCTTAGTTCTATATCACTGTAAAGCTTGTCTTGATATTTTTTGTTTTGAAAAGAATTACCAACATCTATACTATCAAAATACTCATTAGCTTTTTCTTTTTGAAGATTAAAAACTTTTTGTTCGTATATTTTTTTTCTAGTATATTTATCTACATTTTCTTTTGTAAGAGGTAAATTTAATTTTTTAAGTTGCGCTTTAGCCGCGTTCATTTCTTTTTCATATGGTTGAACAACGGTAGTAAAAGACTGCATTGTTTTACCTCCTTCGGCTATTTTGCTAGTGGTTTTAACTTTAGCTAAACTAATATTGTCAACTGCTGATTGAATATTACTTTTTTCTAAATCTGTTGGAATAACATATTTATCGTAATCTTTAACGTTTTTTTGTTCCGATATCTCGTTTATTCTATTTGAAACATACGCTGCTGTGTCTGCTTCTGTAGCTATTTTTCTAGCCTTAGGCATTATTACTTCAACATCCCCTCCTTTACCAGCGTCTTTAAAAGCTTGCATGTAATCATTTATATCACCGTGTTTTTCCTTAATAGAAGCCACAGTATATTCAACTCCGTCTATTTTTAACTTAGCATCGTCTTGTAATTCCAAAGAACCAATTTCCAAATCTGATACCATAGTAGGTGCAACTACTTTTTCTGACAGAGCACCCGCACCCGCTACACTGTCTTTTTGCTTTACTGGTTGTGGATCTAAACTTAAAAAATATTCTAAGTTTTCAGGATCTAATGTACTTATGTCTACTGGCTCGCTAAAACCAGTTGCTGTATAAAAGTTATTTTCCATGTGTTTTTGTTAATTAGTTTCTAATAAATCAAAAGCTGGTGTGTTTCTAAGGTCTTGTAATTCTTTAGCTCTACGTTGCACTTCTTTTCTATAAGCAAGCATTTGTTCATTTAGGTTAGCGTCTTGTAAATTTCTTGCCGCGTTGGTAGTTAAAAACTTATCAAAAGTAAAGCTATTACTAATTTCGTTTAAAAACTCTCTTTGTTGCTTTTTATCTTTTTTTTGTTTAAAAGCTTTCTTCACTTCTTGTTCAAAATCTTGTCTATTATCTTGACTTTCAATAGCGCTTCCTTTAAACATTCCTTTTCTTTCTCTTATTTTTAAATAATAATCTACGAAGCCTCTTTCTTTGTTTAAATCATAAGTTTGTTCTGAGCCTTCTGTTTCTTCTGTTTCAGGCGTTGTAATTGTTATTACACCAGCGTTTTCTGTTACTGAACTACCTGAAGGAAGCGTAGACTGCATAGAACCTTCTGGGTCTTCAAGATATATATTTAAAGTTTCAAGAGCTTTATTTTCTCCAATTTCTTCTTTATCTTTCTTTAAATTTTTATTCCAAGTATAATTTTTATCACCAGCAACAATACCACCTTGTGGGTTTGGATCACCATTACCGTCTCTTTGAAATTGAACTTGCTGTGATGCTGGTATCATTGATATAACTTCATCTGCTAAATATTGTTTCATTATAGACATCATTGTACCTTTGTAAGTAACTCCAGTTGGATGTTCTATTGTGTAATCTCTAGTACTAGCAGCGTCCCAAAGTAACTCTTTATCCTTTATAGTATCTATATCCCATCCTTTTAAAAACATATCAGACCAGATAGTATCAGCATCACCTCCACGTATTATAGAATCTATAGGCCCACTCGACGGTCCTACTAGCGAAGATTTTATTTGGTCTATGTTAAAATAATCAACAGTACTAGTGTTTCCGTTTTTACCTTCTTTTGTTTGTTTATAAAACCCTGAACTAGACATTGCAGCCATTAAAGGTTTTGCAATACCCTCTAGACCTAATTCTTCTTTTGTAGGTATAGTTCTAATAATGTCTTGTTCTTGAGCAAATAATTTTTCAAACTCATTAATATTTAAATCATACTCCCAAGGAATTTCTTCTTTGTTATCTGGATTAGTTATAAAACCTTTTCCTTTTAAAAGCAAAACACCATCTTTTTCTCCTAAACTTAAGTCACCTGATCCTTGTAATAATTTTTGAAATAAAATCTCCATATTAGGATCATTTAATTTTGATAATGTATTATTGCCACCTGCTCCGTTTTCTTTAGCATAATTAGCTATAGCTAATACATTAGGTGCGTTTCTTTTGTATATATCAATTTGATTATTTATAGACTGCAAAGCTCTAGCGCCTGTTCTTGCGTCAACTCTTCCAGAGTCCATACCGTTTTTTATATCAACATATTGATCTACTTTTTCATCCATGTAAAGCCTCATGTTTTTGTCATATGAAACGTTGCCGGTTGTTTTTATACCATCAAGATCCTCAGCTTTTTTCATATAAAGAGTAGCCTCTGCGTTTCTTAAAGCTTGTTGTTTAGCTGTGTAAGATGCTTTTTCAGCTTTTAGTCTAGCTGCTAACTGCGTAAAAGGTGACGCTATTGATTTTATTGCTTTCTCATCATACGGTTTAACAACGTATATTGGATATCCTTGTGATCCTTGTTCTGCCATGTTTTATTTTTTATTAAGGTCCAAATAGACTACCAAGACCTTCTATCCCTCCAGCTATAGCATTGGTTTCGCCAGCTTGAGCCGCTGCTTGATTTGCTTCAGCGCTTGCTTGTTGTCCATACAGTCTTCCTAATTTTGTATTATCTCTATTTTCTTGAGTATTAAACTCAAACGCTCTACCTTGCGATTCTGCATTTTGCACTCTAACTTCTTCATCTATTTTCATACCTTGAACTCTTTGCGCTTCAGCTGTTTGTCTTCTTTGTAAATCAGCCTCGCCTTGAGCTCTCATTTTTTGATTAGTAGCTTCTTGTTGTTCTATGTTAGCACTGATTCCTTTTTTACTCTTAAGCGCCATTTGCGCTAACGCTGTAGCCCCTCCAGCACCAGCCCCTGTAGCTCTTAGTGTATCTAGAGTGTTTGCTAGTGCTATATCTGCCTCTTCTGCTTGCATCTCCGCGGCTTGAGTTGCCACACCTAAGTTAGCCATTGGATTGTTCATAGATCCACTTAAATCTTGAGCCATATCAGCTAAACTACTTTGATTATCAAAAGGGTTTATTGGATCTTGTCTATTGTTTTCTAAATCGTTTATAGCTCTACGCGCAGCTTTAGCTTTAGCCGCTGCTCTTCTTCTAGCTTTTCTAGCGCCGAGACCTTTTACGACCGCGCCACCTACTGTACCTGCCACTGCTGCTGTTACTGCTGCCATATTAAATTGTTTTTATTATTTCATGAGAAGGTTTAGGATCTACCGTATAACCTAGTTTTTTATGTGTTTCAATTAAGTTAGCATTTCTGCCAATGCTAAATATATAAGATTTACCAGATTTTTTAACAAACTCTTCTGCTGCTATTATTAATAGTTCTACAGCATCCTTTCTATCTTTGTCTTTATATTTTGGATTTGACACTATCCATTCTAATAACACACCTTGTGAGTTAGTAAAATATAAAAACCCGGCGACTATAGGTGTATTGTTTTTTTCAACCATTAAACCTCCAGTTCCATTATCAGGTAAAAAATCTTTAGGTGGCGCAACTTTCCAGTATCTCCACTCTAACCACCAAGACACTAAAGTGTCCCAGTCGTTTTCTACTAATTTTCTAATATTTAATTGCATATAATTTTATTCTATAGTAAACACACTACCTACACTAAAAAGTTCTTTTAACCCATTAGCATCAGTAGCGGTTAATTGTACTGTTTGACCGTTAGCCGTAACAGATCTTGTAGTATCGTTTGTCATTTTAATAGTTGCTGTATATCCTTTTATACCCATCATTGAGTTACCAAATATAACTTCACCTATTCTAGCTGGTGTGTTACTTTTAATAGCAGCAACGTAATTGTTTTGTTTTCTTGCAAATCCAGCGTATTGTGTTATTCCATTTTCTTGATATTGGCCTTGATCATAACTCCATATAGTTGAAGCTGTGTCTTGTAATGATTCATAGCCTGATTCATCAACGTTTTCATCAAAACCTGTTTCGTCACTAGTTATAGACGTGACCTCCCAGCCATTAGTACCTTCGTAACTAATAGTGTTAAAGTTTTTCATTCTATCTGGGTTTGGATTAAATACAAAAGTGATGCTGCTAGGTTTTATACTGACACCTGTTTGATCGTGAAAAACATTTCGTGGCGCGTTTGTTACGTAACTTTGGTACCACTTACCAGCCTTACTATTATACATGTTACCATTTAAGCTTGTTATAAAACTGGGGTTATACGAGTAAAATGTAGTCCAACCTTGGCTTCTTTCATCAAAAGCTAAAGTTTGAAACTCAGTAGCTTCAAACGTGTTAGTCATGCTAAGTATGTAGTTTTGATTATGTATGTCATAACCACCAGTTAATCTCCCGGTGTTAGTTATTAAACCTAATTTATCTCTAAAGTAATCACTCATACCATAATTAGATATTTCAGTTATACCATCTTGAGATAACCTTAACACAGAGTTTCTATTTCTATCAACAAAATATTTTCTATACCCGTATACTGCAAATGATTCTGGATTAGTTCCTATACCCCAATTACCTGCGTAAGGAGTTATTTGTCCTATAACTAAATTAGCAGTTGTTGTTATAGCAGAACCTTCAGCAGAATATATAGCATCTTTATCTATCAAAGCTCTATTAACCTTCTTTTCTTGAAAAACTATAAGGTTAGTATCTTCTGCATATAACTTCTGTATAGTTCCACCTATAGGATCTACGCTTCTAGTTATTTCTTCTGCTACACTAAATTGGTTTGTATTATTAATACCAGTTCTAGAATTATAAACTCCAGAATATATAAGAGAATTACCTCTACGAGACTGTTGAGCTTCATCTTCTACTAAATAAGCTTTAACACCAAAGTCAACGCTAGTATTATTGTAACCACCTTTTATTCTTGATTCTTCTAAGTACCAGTCTTCATTAGGGTCAGCAATTTGCGGTGAAGCAGTACTAGCTAGTCTCTTTAATGCAAAGGTATTAAAATAACCTACTTCAATAGTGATTCCCATATATATTAATTATTACTTGTTTTTATTGATTTTTCCGTTTATAATGGCCCTAAAGAACATTGGTTAGTATAAGTTCCATCACCAAAATCAGGAAAGAAACTTATTTTATCAGAATCATTAGTGCTACATATTTGACCTTGAACAAAACTAGTCAATACTCTGTATTCACCAGCGACGTTAAACCAAAATTTAGTTTTAAAATCTGTAGCTCCTCCACTTATGTAACTACCATTTAAATAATTTGCGGTGCCTATAGTTCCTGAGTTTTGTACTAACGAACCTCCGCCAGGCTGATATTGATAGTATGTTGCTTGTACCCAAGAAGCACCAGGGTTTTGTCTATATTGTATTGTATAATAAACATTACCTCCTGGGTTATTGCTGCTATTAGGGAAAAACCTTAAAGTAGGTTCTATATACATTGTTGCGCCAGAGTTTAAACCACCGTTAGATGTTGTTCCTATTATAGTGTTGCTGTACTTTACAGCTACATTGTAATACTGATAATTATTTGACGTGCCATAAAATATAGTAGGTATTCCTGTTGAAGGATAACTACCAAAACCACCAGCTGTACCTGCTTGAGACAAGCTATTTACAAAAGCCCATATTTGTCTATAATTTCCACAACCATTATTTAAACCTGCAAGTATAGGCCCATTACAGGGAGCTCTATTTATATGTTGCGCGCCAACAGTAAAACTAAGCGAACAACCATAAGTTATACCTGTATAAGGAGCTGTACCTGTTGTGTCACCGTTATTGTCTGTAACGTTTACAAGAATTGTATAGGTTTCTCCTGTTACCAGTGATGAATTAGATTTTACTCTAAGTATACCGTCAGTGTTATTAGCAAATTCAAATATATTAACTGCTCCATTAGTATCAACTTGAGTACCTATAGCAAAAGTTAATTCTGTCTGTAAATTGTTAGGATCAACACTACCATTATCCATTTTACCATAATTTGCAGTACCCCCAACTGTTTGACCTGTTAAATAATTAAATATAATAGTATCGTTTACAGAAGGAGCATCAACACCACTTAAAGTTATAGGGCACTGAGTCCCTGTTAAAGTTCCAGGAGTTTCATTTTGTAGTTCTACATTCATACCTATTGTATCATTAAACACTTGACCTCCTGGAGAAGTATAAGTTGTATCAATTTGTAGCGTGTAATTATTAACAGTAGATGAATTAGTTCCATACCAGAAATAAGCATCTGTTCCTGTAGAGCTTGCTGATCCTGTTTTAAGATCATAACTACCATCAGTGTTTGTTATTAATTCAAAATTTGTAACATCTAATGTTGTTGTTGGGTTTGTGTTAACAATTACGCTAGATATAACAGCGCTTGTTAAATTAGTTCTTTGCGTGCCACCACCATCAACAAATTTAAAATCATCTACTATAAGACCACCTGGTGCTAAGTTTTCTAAAAAAGCATTGTTAGGACTAGTTACAGCAACTAATCCATCATATTGAGCGTTTATGTTTGCGTTTAACGTATCTACTCTACCAGTAGAAGATGTTTCCCAAAATATATCTAACAAAGATACAACCGGAGCTGTTTCAGATACAGTCAAAAAAGGTTGCATAGTAATAACTGATAAAGTACCAGGTGAAACTGAAGTGCAAATAGCACCTAATTGATTACTTCTGTTTTTTGAAGCAAGAGTTGATGATGTTTCATTTGTTGAAATATTAATTTGACCAACGCTAATTTCTGCAAAATAAGGATTAGAATCACCATTATATAATGGAACTAACGCTGGCGTTGTGCCCCATGGTATTTTACCATCTGCGTTGCTAAAAGGACCAGCAGCTTTAGCGGCTTGAAATGGTGATGTTTGTATTTCTCCGTCTTGTGTCGTGGCTATATTTCTTACAAAATCAGATTTTATACCTGGATAATATTGTTGATTATAAGGCACAGAGTGATTGGTAAAAGGAAAAACAGGTGTTCCATTTTGTCTGTTATTAATGTTTGGGTTATTTACTCTGCCAAATAGTCTTACACTGCTATTAAATTGAGTTTGCTGACCACTAACTTCTGTTAAATCCCTAGGTATTTTATTTATATTATCACCTATTAATATTGTAAAAGCTGTTTCATCTTGTTCAACATCTTGTGTAACAGGATAACCATTTACAAAACCAGGTAAGTAAACATTGTAATAATCTTGTTCTGTTTGTTTAACAACTACTTTATAAGAATACCAACCTAAAGGTTTTGTTATAACATTAAACTCTCCAGGACCAGGATTTTCAACAGGTATAGCTGCGTTAAAAGTAATTCTTAATGAATCACCTAACCAACCAAAAACATTGTTGTCTTGATATTTTTTGTATGGAGCGTAAACTGTAGACCCGGCAGAGTTAGCTACTTCGTCTAAAGATGATAAAACAACCGTAGACTGTCTACCATATCTATCAGCTAATACTATTCCAGCTTGATATGTTCTGTTTTCTTTTAAGGAACTGTTTGTAAACTGAACATAGTTATCATAAATTACAGACTTATCTGCTGTTGAAGCGCTATAGTTAATAGATAAAGGACTACTATGTTTATCTACATAGTTACCATACACAACTCTATTACCTATTATTTCTTGAGTTAATGCTTTTACAGGGACTTTATCATAAACTCTTACTGTTTGATTTTCAGGCAACGTCTTATAGGGTTTGCTTGATTCGTAATTATAATTAATATAATCTTGAACAACATTACCATTAACTAAATCTTGAAAACCAATAGTGCTAAAAGAAGTAGTATTTGTTATGTTAACAGTATCTAAAACTTTTACAGCTAGTGAGTCTGATTCTTTATATAAAACATCTATAGATTCAACATGCATATTGTTTATAAATTTTGCTGCTGTATCTGTTCTAACTAATTGTTGTGACGTGGCTATGCTTTGAGGTACTGGTATTTTTAATAGAATATTGTCTATATTGTTTTGCATCCAAGAAACTATAGTGCTTTTATAAGCTTCTTCCATGTCTTCGTTTTGTGTAGCTCTTCCTTTGCCAAACTCTCCGTATTGTTGAGGTATAAACATTATTTGACTAAAAGGCGCCATTAAAGAATACTCACCATCAACAAATTTAAATCTATAACTAAATCTAACGTATTCTTGTTTTAAAAAATCTGGATCACCCTTCCATTGAGAATCATAGTCTGGGTTTTTACCTATTAGTATATCTGGAGAGTTTTCAGCAACCAACGTATTAGTAACATCTACTTGTATTACTGTGTTTGTATTACCAACAACTACACTTGTTATAACACCTGTGTTAGCTGGTGTTAACCCAAAGCCACTGCTACCAAAACCAGTTGCAACACTAGGGCAAGTTACATACATACCTAAAACAGGTGTGGTGCTAAACTTAGTATTAACAATAGTTATATCACTTCCTGCCGCTGTACCTGCTACTGTATAACTTGGTTCTATTAATGAATAATCACTAACTTCAAGTGAAGCTTTGTTTGTCATTGTAGGCCTACTAAACTGTATTTTAAATCCAGCCGCTAAAGTTACTGGCGCTGACAGTTTAACTGTATTACTTGCTGTTATTTGTATAACTGTAACTAAACTAGTTATAGCTAAAGCTGTTCCAAAATCTTTGTCTCTATCAGTTATTATATCGCCAATTTTAACGTTACTAACGTTTTGATCACACACTACAATATTACTATTACTTACAGCAGATCCACCAACCCTATGATCAACTCTATCAAAAGCAACTATTGGTTGATAAGGATAGTATTTAGCTACTGAAACTTGATCTTCATTAAAATAATAAACTGGTACAGCTAAATTACTTGGGTTAGCTAATGTAATATTTATTTTTCTAGGTTGATTTAAATTATCAGTCCAAAATAATAATTCTTCTACAAGATTAACTGAATTTATAGGAAAAGTTTGATTTAAGTTTAACCAATAACCACTAACTAAAGTAACAACTAAACCTGTAGTAATATTGTATGAAAATATTTTACATGTAGCTGTGTTAGGAGCTTTAGCGTTAGAGTCAAAATGATCAGTAGCAAAAAAATATATAATATTATTAGTAGTATCAGAAAATTGACCTATTATTTTAACAGTTGGTGATCCAGTGCTGGCAACAGCTAGATCACCTAAAATATTTTCAAACTCACCAACAGTTGAACTTTCAGATCTACTTACCTGTAAGTTTTGAGCATCTCTATATTCTCCATTAGGAAGAAGTCTAGCGTCTAAGTCTTTATTCATTTTACCTTTTAAAAAGGTATTTTTAACTTTTGCCATGTATTAGTGTTTTATCCATTTAGATTTATTCCTCATAACTTGAGCTATTTCATCAATCTTAATATTGGACAATCTTATTTTAGCATTTCTTAGTTTTGCACTACGTTCTCTTTTATATCTTTGTACTATATATTCAGGCTGATTTATTCTGCTAGCCAATATAGCATGGTTTATATGAGCATACATTGCGTCTTCAGCTAGTTTAGGTACTTTAGTTTCTAAATCTGTAGCTAAGCCATCTGATATATACTCTATTGTTACAAGTTGTTTATGTAAATTGCTAGAAAAATTAAACGTACCTTTTCTCTCGTCTATTAAATACCAACCGTTGTTTTGAGTTGTTTCAGGGTTTAAACCATATCTTTGGCCTAATTGCTGTTGCCATAATAATGGATAACCATCTAACCAAGCTGTGGTATCATATGCTGCGTTTATCTGCCAGTTACCTGTTATAAGTCTATCGTTAGCCGCGTTCCATCTTTCTACAGTAGTAGGTGGAACTTCTACGTTATTAGAATTTGCATCTTGTATTGGCATACCTTCTTGATCTTGTGATAAAGCTTGATAAGGAGCTATGCTTAAATTGTTTGCTGGATATATTATATGTTTAACACCAAGCCCATCTATCCAAGAAAGTCTAACATGATTAACATAATCTTGAGGTATAACTAAAGATAAACTAGGTGGTATTTGTAACTCTACAGATTTAATACTTTTTAACGTGTCATAACTAAATTCTTGCAAACCACGTTTAGCATGAAATATAACATCTGTTCTTTTTACATTAGGAACTAATTTATTTTCACCAACATACGCTACTAAATAATTATTAACAATATTATTCATGCTTATGTATTCATAACTACCGTAGTTGTTTTCAATAGCTGATTGCCTTAACTGTATTTTAAACCAGTTGTTAGCAGGTATAGCAGTATTAGTTCTTATTGTATTAGTTAATGCGTTAAAAGTAGCTGTGTAATTTGCGTTTACTAAAGTATTGTAAGCAGTCCACGTAACGCCAAAGTCTGTACTTTGATATAACTCACAGTTGTTTAGAGAGTAAGCAGTGTTAGTAGGGTCGTTAGTTGTAAAAACTAATTGAGTATCAAACGTGCTAACAAAATTTTGAGTATTGTTGTTCTGTTGAAACAATTGTGTTCCACCGTAATATTGTAAGTTGTTTTCTGTTAATAGTCCCATTTGTTAGCTTTTTTCATTCATATCATCACCTTGCACTTTTTGCGCAGCGACCTGGATTATTGATGGATCTTCTATAATAACACCAGCGTACATTAATATTTTTAATATAAGTTCTGTTTGCTCTGATGGATGTAATTCAAATTGAGTTGAGGTTTGTTCATTATAAGAAAACTGACCTAACGCACCAGAAGAATAACCCCACACAGGGTTTAAAGGTTTTTTAATATAAGAAACTTGTACAGCGCTTGTTATACTTGTAGGGTAAACATATATTTTTTCATCTTCATATAAATAAACAGGTTGAGATGTTGTTGGCGCTACTAACGGTGCTTTTTTTATTAAGTACCATTCGCTTCTATTCATTTGCTGAGCGTACGTAGAGTCGTTGTATATAACGCTACCTAGTCTATATAAATCTATATCAAACAACTGAAACACTAAAGCTCCAGCTGGCGCTGATGTAAAAACAAAGGTTGTGCTAGTGGCTCCTTGGGTAAAAGTATAATCATAAACTTCAACATTGTTAGCTGTAACTTTCCATTGTTTATCAAAAAGAGAACCTGAATAAGTAGTAACATAAGTTACACCACCGTTGTTAGCTATAGTTTGTGTAAACGCTGGTATTGAAGTAGCGTAGGGAAGAGTGAAATATGAACTTGCCGTGTTGTAGTTAGCAGTTCCAATTTTTTTAAAAATGTCAATTTTTTC
>TARA_R110002012_G_scaffold7931_3_pt1 | contig 18621 bp, 16 predicted proteins | sample TARA_R110002012 | Tara Oceans TARA_R110002012 (sample SAMEA4396515) | marine metagenome | biome: Westerlies Biome; feature: [DCM] deep chlorophyll maximum layer (ENVO:01000326); material: water (ENVO:00002006), including particulate matter (ENVO:01000060) such as... | depth 40 m
CTTGACCTTTACAACGATAGTGCTGATGCTATGAGAGCGTATCGTGTTGATCTGTATATGACACGGACAGCAAACTCGCGTAACGTGGGCAAGCGTTACAAGCTACAGTCACTACTTGAGATAGCTGAATCATATAAGGATAAGGTTCTCTACTTCCCTCATAGTTTAGATTTTCGTACTAGATGCTACCCAATACCACGCATCCTACATCCACAGGGTGACGATAAAGCTAAAGGGTTGCTGCAGTTCTGCGAGGCAAAGCCTATCGAAACTAAAGAGCAAGAAGATTGGTTCTTCATACACGGTGCTAACTGTTGGGGTGAAGATAAGGTCAGCTTTGAAGATCGTATTAAGTGGGTCAACGATAACGAAGGATTCATACGCGAGTGTGCAGACAATCCGCTTGACTGTATAAGATGGGCAGAGGCTGAGAAGCCTTTCCAGTTCCTTGCATGGTGCTTAGAGTTTAGAAAGTACATGGCGTATGGTAAGAGGTTTAAGTCTCGCATACCTATCGCCCAAGACGGCTCGAATAACGGCCTCCAACTCATGTCACTACTATTGAAAGACGAGAAATTAGCGAAGCAGACTAACGTGTTGCCGTCTGATACACCTCAAGATATCTACCAGTTAGTAGCTGATAAGGTTATCGGTAAGCTACAGAAAGATCCTACTACTGAGCATCTCAATCTACTCCGCTATGGTATTGACAGGAAGCTTCTTAAAAAAGCAGTCATGGTAGTACCTTATGGTGGGTCATACACCACACTATTAGGCATCCTTCAAGATGAGATTTACAGCCGATCATTGGTCGAAGGTACGCTACCTTTTAAAAATCTTCGCAAACATTGCGCAAAACTTACGACAGTTTTGTGGCAAGTAATACAGGAGGAACTGCCATCTGCCCTGGCATTAATGACATGGTTGAGACACACGATCAGGCCAGTAGTGGCCGAGAACATCGAGCCTTCTTGGTCTAGTCCGTCGAACTTAAAGGTGTATCAAGGATATCGCAATACTAGAAGAGAGCGTGTGATAACTGCACTAGGGTACAAAGTTCGACGCGCTTGTAACGTCATGATAGATCTAGATACTTTGAGCGTAGCAAAAAACTCACGAAGTATTTCACCAAACTTCTGTCATTCACTTGACGCAAGCGTTATGCTTACAACAGTAGAAAGGATGAAGCTATGTGGCGTGAATTCGCTGTCGATGATTCATGATTCGTTTGCAACTCATGCTGCGGATAGCCCACTCCTCGCTCGTCAACTTCGAGAGTCAGTCATTCAGATATTCTCTGATAACTTACTTGAGAAATTTCAGCAAGATATTAAATCTTTAATGCCTAACGCTGAGTATCCAGACCTTCCACCTTTGGGAAGTCTAGATATTAATTCACTAACCAGATCACGCTACTTCTTTAGCTGATCGAAGCAACTTTTAAAATTTTGAAAAAAATAATTACACCAGTAGGTAGGGCTTTGTTTCCTGCCTTGAACCCAGGATTTCCTGATACCACTTTTGACCCTGTATACCAAGTACTGTTATGCGGTAAGCCAGAAGAGTTTGGGGATTTCATTAAGCACATCCAAGGCATTCACCAAGAAGCTATTGATGCGCAACAAGCTATCATCACTAAAGGTGGTGGTAAGAAGAAAGTAAAAGTTCACGACCTACCTATCGTTGAGGATATCAAAGATAAGGATGGCAACCTAACAGGAGAGATTGCACTTAAGTGTAAGCTTAAGGCTGAGGGAACTCGTAAGGATGGAAGTTCTTACAAGAATGACTTGATGCTTTTTGATTCTCAAGGTCACCCTTACAGCGGTAACGATGAGGTAGGTAACGGCTCTAAACTTAAGGTAGGTGTCTACCCTAAGACCTGGTTTGTTCCAACTCTTGGAGTAGGACTTACACTTGAAATAGGTGCTGTCTTTATCATCGATCTAATCTCTAAGTCTGGGCGCGCTGAAACCGCAGAGGACTGGGGCTTTGAAAAGGAGGACGGTTTTACCGCGCCTAAGAGTACTTCAGAGAAAGTTGTGGAAGCTTTCGGTGGTGCTGAAGAAGAAACAAGCGAACACGCTTTCGACTTCTAATGTATGTGTATCTGAAACTCCTGCAGAATCCTGTCCCTGCGTCACGGCCGCGAGTCGCACGTTGGGGGGTTTTCTTCGGTAAGAAGTATACGGCGTATAGAGATGCTGCGCCGAGTACTATTGCTGAGGCAGTAAAACTTGCAGGAGTGGAGGATCTTCTTCCGCTTAAAGACACCTTGTTCGTATCAGCTATTTACGAGGTGCAACAACCTAAAAAAACAAAGCTTCAATACCCAAATCCAGATATTGATAATTACGATAAAGCCCTTTTTGACTGTCTTACGAAGGCAGGGATTTGGGAAGACGATAAACAAATACTAGCCTCCTTTTCAATGAAGAGATGGGCGCACAAAACTAAACCACCATGCACACACCTACTGATAACGACTCACGATTCGTCCGACATATCCCCTGCACTAACTGCGGAAGCAAAGACAATGCTTCGCTATATGATGATGGACACACATTCTGCTTTGGATGTAAGTACCGCGAGTCTGCCGACGGAACTGTAGTTAAGGAGAAACCTAGATTGCCGTCATCATTATTAGAAGTAGACTATTCACCACTACCCAAGCGAGGACTTACAGAAGAAACGTGTCGCAAGTGGGGGTATGGTCAAGGATACATTAGCGGTAAGCCAGTACAAGTTGCAACATACTGTGACGATCACGGCAAACCTATCGCTCAGAAGTTAAGAGGAGCATCAAAAGATTTCTCTATTGTAGGAGATGCGAAGAACATGGGGCTTTACGGTAAGCACCTATGGCAAAGTGGTGGCAAGATGGTCACTATTACAGAGGGGGAAGTAGATGCCCTATCAGTCAGTCAGTTAACTGGGAATAAGTGGGCGGTAGTCTCTGTTCCTAATGGCGCACAAGCTAGTGTCAAAGCTGTAGCAAAAGATATAACTTGGCTTGAGTCATTCGACTCAGTCATATTTATGTTCGACCAAGATGAGCCTGGTCAAGAGGCTGCTAAAGAATGCGCTCTATTACTCAGTCCAGGTAAGGCCAAGATAGCAAACCTGCCATTGAAAGATGCTAATGAAATGTTAGTAGCTAATCGTGGTGGTGAAGTTATCAGCGCACAATGGGGTGCTAAACCATATCGCCCTGATGGTGTCATCTGCGGAGAAGATCTATGGGATAAGGTGTCAGAGATAAATGATACTGAATGTATTCCTTACCCTTGGAAGGGGATGAATGAAAAAACCTACGGAATCAGACTCGGAGAACTCGTCTGTCTGACCGCAGGAACTGGCATTGGTAAGTCAAGTGTATGCCGTGAGATTGCTCACTACTTACTTGCTCAAGATAAGAAGGTAGGCTACATAGCACTCGAAGAATCAGTAGCTAGAACTGCTAAGGGATTGATAGGTATCCAACTAAACAAACCTATCCACCTACATGGTCATGAGGTAGACCAGGAGGAACTACGCGAAGGCTTCGAGGCTACTCTGGGTCAAGGCAACCTCACACTCTACGATCACTTCGGTTCTACCGACGCTGATAACCTACTGTCTAAGGTGAGGTACATGGTGGTGTCTTTAGGGGCTAAGTATATTATCCTCGACCACCTATCTATCGTGGTATCTGGCTACGAGGATGGGGATGAACGCCGCCGTATTGATGCTGTGATGACTAGGCTGAGAAGCTTGGTGGAAGAACTAGGTATATGCCTCTTCCTTGTAAGCCATCTTAAGCGTCCTCAGCACACCTCACACGAGGAGGGAGGACAAACTAGTCTCGCTCAACTGCGTGGCTCACAGGCCATCCCACAGCTTTCTGACATGGTGCTAGGGTTTGAGCGTGACCAACAAGATCCTAACCTGGCTCATGTCACCACCGTCCGTGTCTTGAAGAACAGATACTCGGGGGATACAGGCATTGCTTGCTACCTTAAATACGATAGAGATACAGGTAGGCTGAACGAATGTGATATTGACTTCGAGTCGAGTAACGCAGTCAAGAAACAATTCTCAGAACCAGTACCTTTTTAGGGGAGACAGAATGACAACATACAATGATACTACTACTAACCTTAACCGTTACACCCCTGCCATACAGGATGTGTTAGACGATCTAGGTAGAAAGGATTACAAGGATACTTTTGTATTCGATATAGAGACTGACGGATTCCAAGATGTGTGTACGAAGATACATTGTGTAGGTATCTCTACTCTTGACGGTGAACGTGCAGTCTATGCAGGTAAGGATTTGATAATGGGGCTGAAGCACTTAGCTAATGCTACGCATATTATTGGGCATAACATTATTGGTTTTGATATACCAGTAATTAAAAAGCTTTACCCTACTTGGAGAACTAAAGCTAAGATTAGTGACACGTTAGTGATGTCGCGTATCGGTTGCCCAGATATCATCAAGAGTGATTGGGCTAACATCAGTACTAGTGAGATGCCTAAGAAGTTATGTGGTCGGCATAGCCTGGAGTCATGGGGATACCGTCTAGGTATTCGTAAGGGAGAGTTAGGATCTGATGGTAACGAAACAGATTGGTCTGCATATACTGAAGAGATGGGTGACTACTGCTTACAGGATGTTACTGTTAACCTTGTACTCTACCACCATCTTCTAAAGAAAGGTGTGTCGTTAGAGTGCCTAGAGTTGGAGCAAGACTTCATGCTAAACATTCACGACATGATGGAGAATGGGTTTGAGTTTAACTCCGAAGATGCAGCAAAGCTGTATGCCAAACTTCAAGTAAGGAAGAGTGAGATAGAAGGTAAGCTTCAAACTATCTTCCCTCCTCAAATTACTTACATGAAGACTCCTCAGTATTACTTAGATAGGTACGATAACAAGTATCGCATTAAGGGTGATGCTCCTAATGATGAACGTGCTTCGCTAAGGCGTGGGCCTCTTAAGGAAAGAAGCGTACCCTTCAACCCAAGTAGTCGTGACCAGATCGGTAAAGCTTTCATTGAGAAGTACGATTGGAAACCTAAGGAACATACTAACGAGGGTAAGCCTAAGGTTGACGAGAGTATATTGATGTCGTTACCTTACCCAGAAGCTAAACCTTTAGCAGAGTACATGATGCTTACTAAGCGGATAGGACAGTTGGCAGAGGGTGATGCTGCATGGTTGAAGCTAGTTAAGGAAGATCGCATACATGGTTATGTAAACCACAACGGTGCTGTATCAGGTAGATGTACTCATAGCCGTCCAAACATTGGACAAGTACCTGCAGTCCGTGCGCCCTTTGGTAAGGAGTGCCGTGAGTTGTTTACTGTGCGCCCAGGTTACAAGCTTGTTGGTGCAGACATGAGTGGCTTAGAGTTACGTTGCCTTGCTCATTACCTATACACTTGGGACGAGGGTGAGTACGCTAAGGAGATATTATCTGGTGACATCCATACCATGAACCAATGGGCTGCAGGGCTAGAGACACGCGACGAGGCAAAAAGATTTATTTATGCATTTCTTTATGGTGGGGGTTCAGTTTTAATAGGTGATATCGTTGGTGGCGGTGCTAAGGAGGGCGCGATGTTGAAGCGCAGATTCTTGAAGACTCTACCTGCACTCCAATCTCTTTTAGATGCGATTGAACAAAAGGTAAAAACTACAGGGAGTTTAAAAGGATTAGATGGTAGACCGTTACCAGTACGATCAGTACACTCGGCTCTTAACTTATTACTACAATCATGCGGTGCAGTCTTAATGAAGAAAGCTACAGTAATATTAATGGATCAGATAAAGAAGAGAGGACTTGATGCTAGGTTAGTAGCGCATGTCCACGACGAAGTTCAGTTGGAAGTCCGTAGTGACAAGGCTGAGTTCGTAGGAAAGTTAGCAGTCTTCTGCATGAAACGTGCAGGGGAAAGCTTTAAATTCAAATGCCCACTTGATGGGGAATTCAAAATAGGAAACAACTGGGCTGATACCCACTAATAAAATGAAAATAATTCACGAAGAAATAGTAATTTACAATGACCGAGAAGATGCTCACCCTGATGACAAGGTGGTTGCCCAGTTATGGAATGATGGCGATGTGTCAATCAAGGACTTAGAGAATGGGGGAGTGTTTATATCCCTTGAGGATTTAGAAAACTTAGCTAAGACTCTAAGGTTTAAGTTGAAGTTACATGAGGAGATGAAAAGGTATGAGAAGGAGACTAGCTAATGGACTACGTTAACTTTTTATCTGAGTATGGTGAAGCTATGTTAGCTGACGGCTTCGAGGACTGCATCATTGGTGTAGGTAGTCGATGCGGTACTGGTTACCTAGCTGTATACTCGGTTCGTAAAATACTTGACGAGTTAATGAGTGAAGGGTCTTCGGAGGAGGAAGCATTAGAACATTTTGAGTTCAACATAATAGGTGCATGGGTGGGTGATGGCACTCCTATTTTCTTACACGATCACCTTGTAGACTAATGAAAGCAATCCTAGACCCTACTCCTCTCCTGCTCATTGACGCAGACGTACCTCTCTACCAAGCCTCCTTTGCTGCAGAGCATGAGTGGCAATGGACTGAAGATGTCCAAACTATTAACGCCGATATCGATGATGCCGAGCGTGTGTTTGAACTCTACATCCACAAGATCGTGAGAGAATTCCCTGACGAGTTTACCCCACTACTCTGCTTCTCAGGTAAGGGTAACTTCAGAAAGGATATCCTACCTACCTATAAAAGTAACCGTAAGAACAGGCGTAAGCCTTTGGTGCTAGGGGAACTCCGTGAGTTGATGATGACTAAGTACATATCAGTAGTCCACGGTAACCTAGAGGCTGACGATGTACTCGGCATAATGTCAGGATCTGGTGTTATGGTTTCCATCGATAAAGACCTCAGAACCATACCTGGTTTACTGTATAATCCTAACAAGCCTGATGATGGAATCGAAGTAATCGAGGAAGACGAGGCTGATTATAATCACTTGTACCAGACCCTTATTGGGGACTCTACTGACGGCTACTCTGGATGCCCAGGTATTGGCCCTAAGAGAGCCACTAAGATATTAGATGAGGATTGCTCATGGGATGCAGTTGTGTTTGCTTATGAACGCAAAGGTCTAAGTGAAGATGATGCGCTAGTCCAATCAAGGGTGGCTCGTATCCTCCGACCTGGAGAGTATGACTACCCATCTATGAAGCCAATACTATGGCAACCTCCAACCTTCAATGACATCGAAACTTCCTGATAACGTAAATGTAATGGGTACTCTCTTTAAGATAGTACAAGGTACACTAATAGATGAGGAAGGTAATGGATCGTATGGTGAATGGGATGGGACTGATCTAAGTATCCACTTAGAGGTTACATCCCCACGACCTCATAAGGCCATTACCTTACTCCATGAACTCATACACGGCATAGATGAACTATGCTATATGCGCCTCAGTCACCAGAATGTTTATATATTGTCACAGGTTCTGTATCAAATAATATTACAGAATCCAGAACTAATAGAGTATATCTCTAACTCCTACTCAGAAGATAGGGAGGGGCAGGGGGATGGGCGCAGCGCAGGACACGCACATCAAGGTGAACACGGTAAGGACGGCTGTAATAGCTAAGAGTTTTTCTTTCTTCTTACTCATCTTTATCAATCTGCTTGTGAACAATATCCGACATTAATTCAACAGGGTCTTTAGGTTCTGACACGTCGGTGATGCCTTTAAGGATCGCGCTAATCTGTGTAACAACTAGCGTGATAAGTGTAGCCACGATGGCTAAGTTTTCTCCGTTTGTGAATTGCACAGAACCGAGAAAAGCAAGCACGAGTAGGCATAAGTAGAACGCGCCGAATACAGCAAGGTGCTTACCTGCCTTTTCCTTAGCGGATTCTGTAGCCTTGATAGTATCTATCTGACCCTTGAGGTTAGCTTTCCGTAGGCGTATCTCACCTTCAATCTCTGCACGACGTAGCGCAATAGCTTCCTTAGTAGAGCCAAGTAGCTGCGCTTCCTTCTCGTCCTTATTAGCAGAGGGTGCAGGCTTCACCTTAAACGGTTCACCATTCTCTATGATTTCGACAGCCTCTTCAGGTTCGATGTAGTCTTTAGGTTTCTTTGCCATTGTTATATTTATTGTTGTAAAGCATAGTTATGTGCTTATGTGCTATCTCCAGGGGAAGAGCGAGGATAAAGAATAATGCCTTCAGGAACGAAACTATCGGCGCACGCATCGAGGGGAAAAATATCACGAGTAATATACTGAGCCAAGCCCATTGAAATACTGAGTCTGTAGTCTCCTTCATAACCGTACCAACTGCCGTGGTAGGGGCAGCAGAAGATCCTACAGATGTGGACATATTAGGTAAGCTAGGTACTAGCGAACTACATGATATTAGTAGGAGTAGGAGTAGGAGATACTTCATTATGTGTTGTTCTCATATATAGCAAAAGACACAGACTCGGAAGCATCAGAGAAGGCGTTAGAACCATCCCTCAATCCGATGTTGAATCCTGTCGTGGCGTGGCTGTTAGTAGATGCTATCTGTATAGTTGCTGTTGAATCCTCATAGCTGATAAGGACTGTGTAGTTGGCTGTAGTGAGGTCTGTATCAATCACTACTGCGTATTGCCCTGCACTTGCACGGGAGACAGAGGCTACGTTGTAGCTTGTACCGAGTAAGGCAGGAGATGCTACTGTAGTGAATCTACCAAACGCCTTAGGAATGAACTGCATCTTAGCTTCTAGCGCAGCGATACGAGCTTCGTACCCTGATAGACCTGCAGGTATTGCTGCAACAATAGAGGCATCAGCAGGAGGGTAGGTTACCTTAGCGTTGTTGGTAGCTACGTTAGACTCAATAGTATCTAAATCCACCGCCTGGGTTACAGAGAGGTGAGCCACCTTTGCTGCATCAGCAGGAGGGTAGGTTACCTTCGCTGTATTCAAAGCAATAGCTGCAGTATGAGCAACGATCTCAACTGATGTATCTAAGTTATTAGCTTGAGCAGTTAGTGCCTGGCTCTGACGGCGGAACTCGTGGGGATTTCTACCTCTCATCTAGATAACCAGGCAACCGCCGCACTTATTGCTGTAGAGAGAATAGCTACTGCACCTATCAGAGCAGAGCGTGATGTTTCCAATTCACGAAGGCGTTCATCATGCCTCTGAATCATATCGTTGTGGGCATTGGTGATTGCTATTAAAGCATCCATCTTACCTTCGAGTCTGCCGATAGCTACAAGTATGTCTCTGTCTGGGTTAGTCATTATTTATTCTGATTGGTCATTTCAAGTTGAACCTGATTTTTTAATTCAGAAATATTATCTTCAAAACTAGCATCGCCACGCTTCAACTCATCTATCCAATTAAAGTATTTATCGACGCTCTCACGGTCACCCTTAAGCGCACTAACTTTCTGCCCTAAACCAAGCCAGAAGTATAGACCCATCTTCTCCATCTTAGGATCATTTGACTTTAAAGCTTTCTCAATGAAGTTAGCTTTTGCAATCTCTCGGTAACCTTTGATAACGGCATTTATAAGAGTAGCTTTAGATGGTGCGCTAGGTTCTCTTCCATCAAACTCATTCATATTGGCATACGGATTCACTACCTCTTTATCAACAAGACCACTTAGAGTCCTTGTTTTCTTACCATTCTCATCAAGCTTATCAATAACTGACTGAGTATCCATGAGGTTTTCAATCGCCTCTTCAACATTCATTGATACTTTAGTTCTCACTTCTTTAGGAAGTCCGTTCTTGTCTGTTACAATTTTAACAACGTCCTGTTCTACCTGAAGTTCCCAAGTCATCTGACCCAATAGATGCCAGTAAGTACCTTGATTGGTACGAGTCTCACCATCTATTGTTTCTGTAATATCAACTTTGACATCCTTTAAGTCTAGAGGTACACCACCTACAGATATCTCTCTAGGTAGAGGTTGGAATGGAGAAGAAACAGGTTCGCCCTCCCACACCTCACCCTTACCACCTGTCTGCTTGCCACGCTCACCTGCTCTTTTTCCAGTAGTTATGCGACGCATCTCTTCAGCTACACGGTTATCCCCTGTAACGGTAGACGATCTTACAGGGTTGAATGCATCTTTCATGACACCCATCCATGTATCACCTGACTTTACTTTATTCCTGCGCACAGGTTTGTGGTATACACCTCTAGCCGCAGGGCCATCATAACCCTCAGTCCAAGGCAAATTAGATCGATAAGCATCCATGTAGTCTTGCTGTTCACGCTTTATATCTGCCTGATTAAATGACCGAAAGCCAGATGCGTAAGGCATAGTCTGTCTTGAAATGTTTCTAAATATCTGACCTCTTTGGGCATCACTTCCTTCCATTGCTTTGAACCCTTGACTCAGTCCCTGGAGGAACGGAAACTCTTTAGCCATCTCAGCGACAGATATCACATCTCTAACCACAAACTGTTTTAACGTCGCGCTGTCCATATTAAGACGGCCATCTTCACCTAGTCCCTCTGTTGCTCGCATGAATTCAACAGTTTCACCTGCAGACATCATCGGCCCTGAGAATGGTGCTAAACGTACTAGAGGGGTATAAGTCTTACCATCATCGCTTACAAAGGAATGTGGTTTCCAACCTGTAGCCTCCCATTGTTTCCGTGTTTCATTATCAGAAGGGCCTGCACCTGTGATTCTACCCTGGAGTGCTAAGTCGTATGCTTTATATGTAAACCCTAAAGACGTAAGAACACGACCAAAAGTCCTACGCGCCATCTCTTGCTGTGCAGGAGTACCGTTCATACCGTTAAGATCCCTCACTATTTCTTTAATAGCTTTAGGAACGGCATACTGGGGTTTACGAACTGTCAGCCACTCAATGATATTGAACGGAGTACGGACGAATGGTATCTGGGTACGCATTAAAGGCCCTATAAAATTAAACTCTTCAATAGCTTTGTTAGCTTTACCCACACCTGATGCAATACTACCTGCGCTACCCTCAGGTCTTGAAGGGTCGAAGCCCTCTCTCAACCCTCTCTCAAGAGGAGTAGTGAAAGTTAAACGACGCGCCTGGTCAAGCCCTTCCTTGGAAGCCTCAACCAAACTCTGGTCAAAGTTATCTCGCATATAATCTGCTAGGAACTGTGTGTACTCTGATCGTGATATCTCACCTGTTTCTAAAGCAGCATCAGCATTACGAAGAGCAGCTTCACCTGCCTTTTGGTGGGTGTACTGACCTGTCTGCTTCATTAGAACGGCATGGTCTGAGGCAGCTTTCGCCTCAATACTAAGGTTCTGTAATACTTTTTCTTCAGCTTCTGCCCTGGCGAGGAATACAAGTTCCTTATCGTCAAGGTCAACATAGTCCTTATGTTCTGCATCAGCAAGTAACCGAATACGCTCGTAAGAAGATTGCGTTTCATCCTTGAATTTCTTAACTAAGTTAACCTCAATAGCAGCCCTAGTTTTCTGTTGATAGATAAGTGATTTCCAAAAATCATCGACAGCACCTAGACCGCGTGTAGCACCTGATTGGGTGAAAGCTATGAAGTCAAAGAAGTTGGACAGTTTAGTACGGTCTGATACTTCAAACCCTGCTCTAGACGAGACACGATTACCACTTTCCAATCCCTCTTGAAGAGGCTCGTTAAGTCGTGAGGCAGCATCAAACGAAGACTTATTAGTCCTTAAGGTTTGCCATGCTATCCGCATAGCGCGTGGTAGACCTGTAGCAAATTCAAGGTGAGCCTTGGTATTAATCCATGCGCGTCTTCCCTCTCCCCTTGCTAAAGCCCCTACTGTGGATTCCACAAAATCAATAGCGATTGTAGCGAAAGGTGAGGCAGCGTTAATTATTGCCGTCTGTGGGCTAGATAACATACTATTAATAACATCTTGTGAGTAGACATTAGTCAGTAACTTAGCGTAACTAGGATCTGATTTAACAATAGCGGCGGTATCCTCTAACGACATAGCCATCATTGTGTGCTTTGCGTGTATCTTTATACCCTTATTCATATCCCCACCACCTAAAGCGAGTAGGAATTTCTCCATCTCTTCTTTACTCTCGATAACACCAAACCCTTCACTCTTAAACGGAGTCTCTGATTTAGTTAACTGAGTCAGTCGAAGAGTAGCACCTATCTCACTCGTTGCTCTTTCACTATGAGCATACACCCTACGCGCCTCACGTTGCAATTCGTGCATATCTGTAATCATCTGAACTAAGGTATCCTCAGAAGTACCTTCATCAGCGGCTAGTTCCTGGAACTCATCATTAAGCGTCTTAAGGCGTTCAAGACGTTTCGTTACGTTGTATTGTAGTAAGGTAACGGCTCGTCCTGCTTCACGCGCTTGCGCTGCAGTTATCTCCGCACCCTCTACACTTAGGAAACCATCCATCTCAAACTCGTTCTCAAGTTCAGCAATGCGTACATTATCAGGCTGACCTTGCTTACCTGCCATGATCTCTAGGAACTCAGCATCATCAGCGGAGTCACGAAGTATCTGCTGTAACTCAGGGTCATCGGTGTAAGTCCAAACGGCTTGTTCTGGTTGCTCAACCGTAGACTCTGCACGTCTACGACCTTGCCCCTTTCCTACAGGTTGACCGTAGAAATCAGCTATCTCTTCCTCTAAACGACCACGCTTAATCCAGTTACCATCTACATCCTTAACTTCAATACCGTAGTGTTTTGCCACTTGCCTTAAGTGGTAGTCAGGGGTTTTAGAGTTACTCTTGTTATCCATCCGACGTGCCTTACTAAGCACAGTCTGAACATCTATCTCAGGTCGGATATCATCCCCAAAATGAGTCTCTTTTAGGTCAGGATATTTATCCACGACTATTTTGTGGACGGTCTTACCGTCAGTTAAAGCAACATCAACAGCTTCTTTATGCTGCGCCATTACCTCTTTAATCCCACCCATCTCTTCTACCTTATCAGGCCCTAGCTTTTCTAGGTATTCCGTAGGAGTCATAGTGTGTGGGCGGTTTACACCTTTACGGTCAAGCTTAGGTTTAGGCTCTGTCTTTGGTTCTACAGAACCTACTTCGCGTACTGAACGGTCACCTTCAGTATCAAGAGGTTTCTTATGCTTAGTGTTTAGATAGAGTTCATCAACAGCACGTTTAGCTTCAGCATCATCTGCTTTAATACGCTCCTCAATCTTACCCTGCCTACGCGCCTTCTGCCTTTCAATAGCAGCAACTTGCTGTTCTTTAAGATATACTTTCTGAGCCTTATCCGCATCCGCGATGCCAGTTAGGTTATCTTTATGTATCCTAGCCAACTCCGCCTTTATCTCCGCCTGGGTTAAAGTCTCATTCTTAAATAGACGGCGTAGTTGGTGTGCGGTATGTAACTTAACCGCAAATGGCTTTATATTGTAAGCAACAAACTTCTTGTAACCCTCGGTTTTGGTAATAGCGTCGCGTCCTTTACCAACGCCTTTGAATACACCACTCAATATAGGGCCGCCTAATAATCCGAAGATAAAACCCTCTGCACCTTGAGTCAAGCGTTCCTCAAAAACACTACGGTCTAGAGTATCTGACCGCATAAACTCTTTCGACATTCCAGGAGGGAGTAGGTCAAATACAGTCGCATGACTTGTACGCAACATATCCATCTGGAATCCTAGTTTAGATCCTGCGACACCTTTCTGAGCCACCCACTTACCACCTTTACCAACCGTGGTATTACCTAGAGATACAAACAGGTCATAAGCCTTATCAGTAGTGGTGACTGCTTTAGAACCCATGTACCCTGCACCTGGTATACGTTTAGCAGTTATTTCGGCTACCTTTTTACTACCCCCTTTAATCAAGTTAGTAGCTACCTTCGTACCTTTTGTACCCCATTTAAATGTCTGTCTAATAGGGCCTCCACCTCCCAAAGCACCTACCCCTAGAGTAAGTATCTCATGTGACATAGTTCCAATGAATGATCGGTCTTCTGGTGGGACATAATCAACGAAATCAAACCTACCAAATTGAGGTATATTGAATCCTGAGTCTGGCCCATATCGCTTCACAGCCTCGTCATTAAATATACTAGTTAGTGAGTTTATACCCTCTCCTCCTAGGTTCACATAGAATTCTGATGTACCCTCAAAAGCTGAGTGAAGTACACCTGTTGCAAAATCTGGTAAAGGTGACGCAGGATATTGTACTGGCGTTAAATCCTCTCCAAACATCTCTTTACCCACATCACTTAACGCTTCCGCTGTTGCATTCGCTCCTTTTTTGATAAATGCATCCCATGAAGGCATCGAGCCACTTTTATCATCTCTAGGGTGAGGAAGAGGTTTCTCATCTACCGCCTCAGGTTCAAGTTGCTGTACCTTACGAGCAGGGCCTGTAACACCGTCCACCTCTACCTGATCTGCAGGTATTTGAGGGATAGGTTCTCCCTCGATTGGTAGCTCTTCAGCAGGGTTCTGAACTGGTTCATCTTCCCCACCCTCCTCAGGGTTCTGCATAAGTAAAGCAGGGTCACCCTCTATAGGTGTATCCTCTGTTGAGATAACATCAGCAAACTTCTCAGCTGCCGTACCTTTCTCTTTATGTGGTGGTACGAACTCCTCAGGAGTTGTGTTATCTAAATTTGTGTCTTCAGTTGCCATAATATTTATTCAAGGTTCTCCAAGTTTTCATAAGCTTCAGATAAATTGCCTTCCACGTTACCTACATAGTAACCGCCACCTTTTATAACGCCGAGAGTACCATTACTTAAGTTTCTGTACAGGTCATTCTCCCAATTTACTAACGCCTCATGCACGAACTTGTCTTCTATATCAAATTTAAGAAGTGACCTCTTAAATTCAGAGCGTTGGAATTCAGCGTTCTTCACCATTATAGCGAGTACATAAGCTTGCTTACCTACCTGCCGACTGTCTGCGGTATCAGCATTTTTAAGTGCTGTGTTGATAATCCCTAGGTCAAGTTTAGCGTATGCCCCAATAGCACTCTTTAAGCCGTCCTTAAATCCTTGATTGTTATTAGTGTATCGAGCATCATAATCCTTTATCTTTTTAGTATCGTCCTTCCTGGTTCGTAAAGCAGTTTTGTATCTAGTATAGTCAGGCGCACTTAAAGTCTTAGTGTCCATTAAACTAGCATCTAGGTACGATTCGATAACTTTATCTGATGCGCCGTCTTTCAAGAGATTATTATATGCCCACTCAAAACTAGGCTTAGTATCAATAGTAGCGTCCTGTAAAGCACTTAACTTTGCACTATAACTATTTATAAAACCTTTCCATGCTAACTCATCTGGACGATGCGCTTTCAATCTAGTAACAAGGTTAGGATCTAATGAAGCTTCAAAAGCCGCTACCTCATTCTTCAAGAACTCTGGTGCGGTGAAATTCGCCGTTTGTTCCCCTAACTCAGATATATCAAACAAGCGTCCATCCATAGCAGCATCAGAGTCCTCACTTATAGCTGCGTTTAAACGTCTACGCTGCGTCGCGGTAGTAGCCGCTTGAGACTCCTCCGCTGCATGAAGCTTGGCTAACATCCCATTAGCTTTCTCTGGATTCATGTCATAAAAGGTCTTGTTACCATGAACAGCATTTCCTTTATGACCTGAGTGACCTATGAACTCAAGAAGCGTTGATGCTTCTGTAAGACTCTGGTTAGGGCCATCGGCAATGTACTTATCGAATGTTGTCTCGAAAGCAGGGAAAAGTTTATTAACCCCTGACTCGTTAAAAACTTGTTTAAAAGCAGTTGTAGATAAAGCATCTACAGTACCTGTCCATGCTGTTTTTAGCTGTTCTGGAGTGACATTACTATTATCATCTATGATAGTTGATAGAGCAGCTGCCGTTGAAGCAACCGCGTTATTAGTGAAATTCTCAGTTGCAATACGATCTTGGGCGGCTTGAATCTGAGGGGTAAGCGAACTCTTCCTTGAAGCTATTAAAGTTTGTACGAGAGAATGGTCTAGGTTATCTAACGTATCTCTGTCAAGACCTATAGAGACTGTGTTGCCCTCTGAATCTTGCTGTGTCCCATGAATTACTTTATTAATGTAATCATTAATATCAGTATCACCATTTGAAAGTGACGCACGAACCTCAGGGGTAAAGTGCGCCTCCAACTTTGTTGAAAGGTCATTTACTGCTGTGAAACCTGTGAGCCTGTCATGGAAGTATTGGTGATGAGTCGCAGGCATCTTACCTGCCTCAACCAACTCCGCTGAGTATCGCGCTAATATAACTTCAGCACCTGAGGCATCACCTGCAGCGGTGGCAGCAGCAGCCTCTTTAGCAGCATTATCATATTTAGTCTTATCTTCTGAAGATAACGAATTCCAAGCTTTCTCCTCCGCACGTTGCCGTTTAGAATACCCTGCATAAGCAGTAAGTAAAGTCCCACTCAACTGTGCGAGTCCTTCAAACATCTTAGTCTTTGCAGACTTCCTAGCAACTGGGGCAGCATAAGCAGCACCGATGTCTCTTTGTTGCACCTGTGTGGGAGCAAATCCAAAGTCTATATTTAATCTTTCACGTTCTGGCATAATTTATATTCCTAAGCAGTTGAACTGCCCCCACTACCCCCACTACCTTTCGTCATCAAGTAGCCCTGTCCGATACCCATTAGTAACGATAAGAACTGACCCGCGCCACTCGGCGGTGAGCCTGGGTGAGCAGAAGCGATTTGGTATTCGCCTGTCATGTAGATATCCTGAGCATTTAAACCGAAGGCATTGAGTGCGTGTTTAGACTCTTGTTCTATACGGCCTTTAACATTATAGGACTCGATCATGACATTCGCTTGGTTGATAGTCGCTGCTCTACCTGCCACAATACCTGCGTTAGATCCTGTGTTAACTGCACGAGCAACAGCTTTGTTGGTTGCAGATTGAAGTTGCTCTTTCTTCTGGCTACGCACTAATTCTTCCTGACTCGCTTTGATGCCTAGCTTGTTGTACTTTATTATAGAAGACCGTCCGACACGCTCCTTATTATCGTAATAACGGTCAACACCATCTTGATACGCAGAATTCTGAGCCGTAGAAGCCATAAACGATTGCGCTCCTCCTATTGCTGCACCTAGGGTACACATTAATTCATACCTCTACACATTTATATTAATCCTCGCAAATTCATAGAACGTCCTACGCTCTTCGCCATAGTCATGAACCTCTCTTAAGAAAGAGAAACCCATCCAACGAAGCCATTTAATATGCACAGAATTCCGTGCATCTACATAATTACACAAGACCTCAAACGAGTCTTGCATCTTCTCCAGTTCCTCCTTGCAATGACGTAGGAAGTAGGTACGAACCTCTCCGATACGATCTGTGCCAACCATCCATATCCAACCAAGTGTGGGGATACTTTCCTTGCCATCGACAACACCGAAGACACCTATCGGTTCTCCGTCAACCTCAATAGTCTTAGGATCGGTGGTAGCCTTGATACTCTGTGTGAGTATCTCCTCAACATCTGCATCCTTACCATAGGTAGCATATAGTTCGCGCAAGTCAGCCTTACGGAGAAACTTCGCTAATGGCTTTGCATCTGAAAGCATGGACTCTCTTACTATAGTTTTCATATACTCATTCTCCTACTACGAGCATTATACTGTGCCTCGTATTCCGCAGACATAAAGTGTACAGGGAATGGTGAGGAAGAAGTAATTGTTAAAGTGTATCCGTCCGACCTAGTGTGAATAGGGATTCTAAAGTCCCCACTAGTGACCGCGTTAGACCCCTGCACCGTAGACAGCACATCAGTTGATGAAGCTAGTTGGGTGTAGGTGTAATCATTGGCTCTGCCTGGATTAGTTACAGTAGCTGTGAATGTTGTCGTGTCATCAAAAGAAAGGTCACACGACAATACTTGGAATCTACCTGCAGCAAGGATAGATGAACCCTTACCTGCCTGACCACGGATGATCGGTTTAGAGAATTCGTAGGTCATGGTGTAGTCAAAGCCGAACCATATAGACGCATCGGTTTGATCACCATCAATAACTAGAGTTCCTGCTGAGCCAACAGAACTATCTATAGTCAACTCAGCACCTCCACCACTACCTGCCACAGCTTTAGTGTAAGCTTGAACAGGTTCTCCTGAGCCACTCCAAGTAAAGGGCATAGTAAATGTAGTCTTACCTGTTACTGGGCTGTCATACGATGCTGTGACTAATCGTGAGTCAGGTTCAAGACCTGCTTGAAGACCGTTCTCACCAAAGTTATATATAGCGAAGTCTCCAGGTTGTTCAACAGGGTCAGTTGTGGTATGTACCGTCATATCTGTATTACCTCCTGTGCCTACTACATCTTGGATTAATAATACATTTCTTGTGATTGAAGACTCCGATGTACTACCCTCCACATACTCAGGGTGGGTTGTAGGTAGTTCACCTAAAGTGAATGGATAACCTGCGGAAGTACCTGTCTGTATAGCTGTTATTTTTAAATCGGCGGATGATGAATGATTAACTGCTAAGGCAAATTCTGTAGCTCGTGGCGCACTACCTGATAACCCATCTATCTGCACATAAGTGCCACGGCCATTGTTACCTCCATTTATTGCCCAATACCCAAACGTGTCCCCTGTTGATGTACCTGCTGCCGTAGTAAACATAAACCTACGAATATATCCAGT
>TARA_R110002012_G_C11675518_1_pt1 | contig 18588 bp, 16 predicted proteins | sample TARA_R110002012 | Tara Oceans TARA_R110002012 (sample SAMEA4396515) | marine metagenome | biome: Westerlies Biome; feature: [DCM] deep chlorophyll maximum layer (ENVO:01000326); material: water (ENVO:00002006), including particulate matter (ENVO:01000060) such as... | depth 40 m
CCGCGGAACTTCAGCCGGCGCGGGATGTGCACCCAGACCGCATCCTCGGTCTTGTCGATGCGCTCGCCCTCCCGAAATCAGGCGAAGCAGGAGGTCGGCTGCTGGAACGACAACCGGGCCGAGACCTCACTTCCGCCCTGCCGACGACGGGAACGGGCGATGCTCCGTTTCCGGCAGATGATCAGCGCCGTCCACAACCCCCTCCACCACGATCGCCACCGGATCAGACGAGAGACATACACGGCCCAACCCTCGGCCGCCCTGGCGGAGTGGACGACGCTTGCCGGACAGGCTCTGCGTCTCCCGGCCTATCTACGGCTGGTGGAGACAAGCTGTCGTGGGACTGACAGTATCGCGGTGCACTATCGGACGGATGCGTAACTGTTGACTGCAGTCCGGTAGCGCTCGTGCTCGCGGGCGGTCATGCACCGGGGTGTGGTCCAGGCCGGGTCGGACGGGCGGACCGACAGAACCTCGCGGGCGGTGACAAACACCGGGGTGGCTCCATGTTCCCGGGTGAACGCGCGGCGGGTGGCGGCGTCTGTGGCGCAGATCAGAACTGCCCGCACAGGGGTGCGCGCCTCCGACTGACCAGTGGGGTCGGCGCTGGCCATTCCCGCGGGAAGAGCCGCGGCGGCAAGGGCGGTAAGGCCGACAAGAGGGATGAAAACGCGCATCAGTCTCTCCCGAACACGTGAAACAGTCCGAAACAGGAGGAATAATGCGCTCTTCCTCATCATTGTAAAGGTTATGCGACGAATAGATGTATAAGACTTGACGTTCCGTCTGTGTTCAGACGATTCCGGGTGTCAACTTACGCAGATTCCGGACGCCAAACCGCCTTCGACATTGAGGGTCGCGTCAGCGTTTTTGACCACGCCGAGACTGCAAAGAGTCAGGTGGTGGTCTGTCTCCAGGCCCGACAGCCAGGTGAACAGAGGCGCGGAACGGACGCGCGACAGCTTGAAGCCAAGCTGGCCAGAAGAGCTCATGGCCGTGACGACATCCAGACCCGCCGCCTCGGAGGTGCGACGGATGAGGGGCTCCAAACCTTCGACCGGAGGCGGGGCCGGGGCCGTAACCGGACCGAGGGAGACGATAGCCGCGCGCACCTCGACAAGCGTGACAGCGGCGGCGGCGGCGCGATCCGCAGCTGTGGTCCTCCAGGCCAACACCGGCCGCACCAGCCCCAGCCAGACGACGATGGCCAGCAGCAGGGCCGCCATGACCATCAGCATGCGGCGCTCCCGCAGGGTGCGTCCGCTCCACCAGAGCTCGAAAAGGGCGAGGTATCGGGTCATCGGACACTCCCGATCGTGATGTCACTGACGATGCGCCCCCTGTCGTCAAGGGTGCTGGTTTCAGTGACCTGCAGGCCGTTGGCACGCATAGCTCGAGCAATCAGTTGCATATCCTGATAGTCGGTGTGGGCAACGCTAGCCTTCATACCCACCTCCGGGTCGATGATCAGCAAGTCCAGCTCAGCACCCTCGACGCCTTCGACGGCCGCGAACAGGGCGGCGGTTGCGCCGATGACACCACCGGGCGGCGGGGCGGTCAGCACACGCTGGCGCAGAGCCTCAATCGGATCGGGTCGGGCAGCTAGCTCCGGCGCGACCCGGGCGATTTCGGCGTGCGCGCTGCTGACGTCAGCCCGCGCGGCCGTATCGTCCCGGGCGGCGGCCGCAGCGACGAGGACAAGCGGCGACACCATGAGCAATCCGGCGAGGCCCGCAACCAGCGCCCAGTCACGCCGAACGGTCCCGCGCGTGCGGTCCAGAGCCGACAGGAGATCGATCGGCAGCACCAGGGCGGCCTCGATCAGCGACCGCTCAACCTCCCCCGGGTCTCTGATCGGCTCGACCCGGCGCGGGTGGGCGACCAACTCGACCAGATCGGGCTGGACGCTGGCGGCGAAGCCCCGGCCCCGCAAGGCCATGGCCGGTCCGAAGGCGACGGCGTTGAGCCGGTCATCCTCGTCAGGCTCTGGGACGGTCATGACGTCCGGCACAATAGCATCGGCGCATACGCCCAGCGCATCCAGATAGTCAATCCAGGCCTGAAGCAGGGACAGGCCAACCACGGCGACCAGTCGGGGCTGGCCCGCCGCGGGAACGGACCCCAGAGCCACCGCGAGTCGGTCAGCCGGCACCGCGACTGTGTCCTTCAGCATCCACAATGCGGCGGCGCGTTGCTGGGCCAGGCCTCCGGCCGGGAGGTCGAGCCAGCGGATTGTGGCCTCCACACCAGGCACCACGGCCACGGTGCGCATCGGCTCGGGCCGCTCGACAGCGTCAAGTTCCAGCACGCCACGCTCGCGCACCCTGCCGTCCGCGATCACCAGATAGGGGGCGGGTTCGGTTCCAAGGCTCGGAATCAGGATCAGGCGGATCGGTTTCATTCTTCGGGGGTCCAGCGTTGGATCACGGTGCGCACGCGGCCGTCGGAGCCGGCCTCCAGCAAGGCAGTGCGGACGGTATGAGAGCCACCCAACTCGACATCGACCCGCAGGTCGAAGAAGCGGGTCAGAACCGTGATCTGTTCGCGCGCCTCCGGGTCGATCTGGAGCGTCGCCAGCGCCGACTGGCTCCAGAAGGCGGTGACATCAGGCCAGCCGTCGCGCGGGCGGGCGGCGATAACTGCCCTGGCCCGCTCCGGCGTGAGCGCGCCACCGGTCAGCATGGTCAACAGCGGTGCCTGTTCCGGCGTCAGGGTGTTCACGTTCAGGGGTGACAGGCGCGAGGTCGGCAGGGCGCAGACCCATGGCCGCAGGCGGCGGTAGGTCTCGGCGTCCACCCCCCTGACCGCCCGCAGCTCGCTGACCTCGGCCAGCATCACTCCGCCGGTGCGATAGGGCTTGGCCAGTCCCGCGTAGGCCCCGTCCTCAGCTCCGAGCGGCAAGGGCGCTGTGTCGGCGTCCAGCCAGTCCGTCAGGGCCGCAGCGATCGCCCGCATGCGACTCTCGGGCGCGCCCAGCGCTCGGCCCAGGGTGCGGAATTGGGCCGCACCCTGGGGGCGGGCGATCAGGTCCTCGCCGAAGCCGAGCACAAGGCTGTTCAGGTTGAAGCAGGCCTGGCCGTCGGTCACCCTGGCGGTAATGGTGCCGCCGTCGACGGGGAAGCTGACGACCCGACCATTCCACGCGGGTTCGAGCGGCGTGCGGGCGGGGCCTGCGGCCACAAGCTGCCTGATCTGGCCACGAGCAAGAGTTTCGGCCCCGGCAGCGTACCACTGGGCCTGGCTCTGGATTTCAACATTGGTGGCGCGCCGCACCGAGAAGCGCACGTCATCAAGGATGGCGACTGCGACCACCGACATGACGGCGACCAGCAGCAGGACCGTCAGCAGGGCCATACCCTCGCGATCGCGACGTGAGCCGCTCATCGGCCGCTCCCGACGAGGAACAGCTGGTCGAGGCGACCGTAACCCTTGACCGTCATGACGATGCGCACCGCGTCCGGCAGCGGGCGGTCGGTGCTGGAAATGAAGGCGGGAGCCTGCTCGCCGTCCCGGACGAAAGCCACAGTGACGTCGCGCACACCACGGTACAGGACCTGCGGCGGGCCAGGCCGAGCACCGTCGATATGGCTGGAGACGCGCCGTTCGAGGCGGTCGTCAACGACACGGTATTCGACCCGTTGCAGCGATGCCCGCGGCTGTTCGTCGGGGTTGCTCCAGCCCGCACGGGTCAGGGCCAGGACGGGATCACCCGGGGCCGCCGCGCCGGCAATCGACTGGGGCATGGGTCGGCCGGTGGGGCCGCGCGCGCGACGCGCCGTGGTCTGTCCGAGGTCAGCGCGCAGCAGGCTGCGCGTGCGTTGCAGATCACCAACGCGGTCGCTGGCAGCCTTGATCGCGAACCGGTTGTCGATGGAGACTCCGAGCACTGCCGCGCCCGCCGCCGCAAGCATGGCGAAGATCATAAGCGAGACCATGACCTCGACCAGGGTGAAACCTGCGCGCGCCCTCACGACGGGTGAGGCCTGAACAGGGTGCGCTCTGCGGCCTGGCCCTCGGCGTCGCTGACTCGAACGTCGACCCTGAGCATCCCCCCGACATCGGTAGCGCTGACCGTGCGGGTCCAGCGCCAGCGGCGACCGGCCAGATCGACCTGGCCCGCACTCGTGCCTTCCCCGAGCGACGGCGCGATGGCCGCCTCGACCGCCAGATTTTCGGCGACGACACCACCGAGAGTGCGCGTCTCGACGCGCGCGGCCGAGCGGGTGTTTTCGCCCGTGAGGTTGAGCAGGGCCATGGCAGCGAGGCCGAACACAGCCAGGGCGACCAGCATTTCGATCAGGGTGAAGCCGGCGCGGTCAGTCATCGACACGCACCTCACCGGCACCGTCGACGGCCACCGTGCGGCGCTTGCCATCGCGGGCCAGGGTCAGCTTTACCGGCTCGGCCACCCCCGTCGGATCGAAGACAAAGCGGGCCCCCACCTCCGGTCCGAGGGCGGTCCCCGCCTGCCAGGCCTCCGGACCGAAGGGCCCGTCCGACAGGGTCGACCATGCGCGGCCGTCGAAGACCGTGAAGGCGTAGCCCGTGCGCGTGACCGCGACCGCGACCGGGCGGTTGGACAGCACGGCCTCGTCGCGCGCGCGCGACAGCCGGGCAGCGAACCGCTCGGCCTCGACACCGACAGCCGGCCGCGGATCAGGCACCGCCAGCACCACAGCACCGGCAGCGATGCCCAGAATGGCGACCACCATCAGCAGCTCCACCAGGGTGAAGCCGGCGCGCGCTCCCTTTGCCCTATCGCGCCGCGCGCGGCGCGCCGCTGCTTGAGGGCGCTCGGCGCTCATGCAGCGAGAGACTGTGTCTCGAGTGATAGCGCCCACAAGGCCCACAAGGATGTCAGGCCTGCCAGTTGCCCAGATCGGCGTCATTGCCCTCGCCTCCTTCCTTGCCGTCGGCACCCAGCGAGAAGACGTCGAACTGGCCACCGTGTGCGCTGGGGCGGCGATAGCCATAGGGATTGCCCCAGGGATCCTCCGGAAGCCGGCGCACATAGCCGCCCGGACGATACCGGTCCGGATTGGCCAGCCCGGCCGGGGCCGCCACCAGCGCCTGCAGGTCAGTCGGAAAGTCCAGGTTGTCGAGGCGGTAGGTTTCGATGGCCTGCTCAAGGGTGGAGATGTCGGCCTTGGCCTTGCCGACCATGGCGCGGTCCTGGCTGGGCAGGACGTTGATCGCCACCACCGTCGCCAGCAAGCCGATGATCACGATCACCACCATCAGTTCGACAAGCGTGAAGCCCGCCCTGTTGTGGGCGCTACCGCGTCGCGCGCGGCGCAACGCTGCTTGAGCGCGGGTCGTCCTCAAGAAACGAGCCGCCGCGCGGCGAGTGTTAGGACCAAAAAACATGTTCAACTCCGTCACCCCATCGCCAGGGTGTTGATCTGAAGGATGGGCAGAAGGATCGACAGGACGATCAGGGCGACCACGCCGCCCATGATCACGATGATCGCCGGCTCCAGCAGGCTGAGCATCACCGCCGTGAAGGTCGAGAATTCGCGTTCCAGATAATCCGCGGCGCGCTCCAGCATCGGCTCCAGCCGGCCGCTGCTCTCGCCCGAGGCGGTCATGTAGACGAGGATCGGCGGGAAGACGTCGGCCCGGCGCATGGCCGCCGACAGGCCACCGCCCTCGCGCACCGCGTCGGCCATCGTCTCGGTCGCCTGACGTAGCCGGCGGTTGGACACGGTCCGCCCCGTGATGGTCAGCCCCTCCAGCACCGGCAGGCCGGCGGCGATCATGGTCGACAGGGTGCGGGCCATCTTCGCCCCGTGCAGGTCGCGGGTCAGCCGTCCGACCAGCGGCAGCCGCAGCAATGCGGTATCGGCCTGTAGCCGGATCGCCGGATTGCGCAGCAGGGCCGCGCCGATGAGGCCGCCCGCCATGATCACAACCGCAAGCAACCAGCCCCAGTCACGCATCAGGTGCGAGACGCCGATTACCAGCCGCGTCAGCAGCGGCAGGGTCTGGTTCATGCTGTCGAACTGATCGACCACCTTGGGCACGACGAAGGTCATCATCGCGCCGATGACCCCCAGCGCTACGACCGCCAGCACGATCGGATAGACCAGAGCGGTGACCACCTTACCGCGCACGACCTGATCACGCTCAAGGCCGTCAGCCAGCCGTTCGAGAATCGGCTCCAGCGAACCCGAGGCCTCCCCGGCCGAGACCATGGCCCGGTACAACGGCGGAAACGCCTGGTCCTGCAACGCCATGGCGTCGGACAGGCGGCGGCCCTCCATGACTCCGGCATGGACCCCGTCCAGGACGCGGCGGACCGCCGGACGGTCGGCCTGCAGCGCGATGGTGCGCAACGCCTCTTCGATCGGTGCCACCGAGACCAGGGTGGAAAGCTGCCGAGTCGTCAAGGCGAGGGTTTTGGGCCCCAGCTTCGCCGTTTTGCGCGGACCCGGCTGTTCAGAGCGGGTAGCTGGCCCGCGCGCGCGCGTCACTTCCAGCGTCATCAGCCGACGCCGCTCCAGAATGGCGCGCACGGAGCGCTCGTCAGCGGCGGTCAGGGCCCCGGTGACGGTCCGTCCGCCCTCGTCGACCGCGACATAGTCAAAGGCCGCCATCAGGCCGCGACCTCGTGACCGGCCGCTTCGTTATCGACGCTCGCCGTTTCCTGACGGGTGACGCGCACCGCCTCCTCGACCGAGGTGACGCCCTCCAGCACCAGGGCGCGAGCCCGCTGGGTCAGGGTGTCGGATCCGGACCGGGTAAAGGCGGCGGCGTTGACCGCATCCTCGTCGGCCTCGGCGGCGATCAGACGGCGCACCCGGTCATCGACGCGGATGACCTCATACAGGCCGACCCGGCCGATATAGCCAGTGTTCTGGCAGTGGGCGCAGCCCTGCGGCCGCCAGATCCGCGCGCCGGGTTCAACCCCGGCCAGCCGGGCCGTGGCGGTATCCGCAGTCTCGGGTCGTCGGCATTCGCCACACAGCCGCCGGACCAGCCGCTGGGCCACGATCAGGCGCAGGGTCGAGGCCAGCAGGAAGGGCTCGACCCCCATGTCCCGTAGGCGGGTGATCGCGCCGGCCGCGTCATTGGTGTGAACGGTCGACAGCACCAGGTGCCCGGTCAGCGAGGCCTGAACCGCGATGCGCGCCGTCTCGACGTCGCGGATTTCGCCGACCATGACCACGTCCGGGTCCTGCCGCAAAATGGCACGCAGGCCGGCGGCGAAGGTCATGCCGACCTTGGGGTTCACCTGGGTCTGGCCGACACCGTCCATAGCGTATTCGACCGGATCCTCCACCGTCAGAATGTTGCGTGTGGCATCGTTCAGCAGTGACAGCCCGGCGTAGAGTGACGTTGTCTTGCCCGAGCCTGTCGGGCCGGTCACCAGGATGATGCCGTTCGGCTCCTTCAATGCGCCCCTGAAGGCGTCCAGCGCCTCGGCCGACATGCCCAGCCGGTCCAGCGTCAGGCCCGCCTGTTCCTTGTCCAGAATGCGCAGCACCACTCGCTCGCCCGCGCGCGACGGCAGAGTCGAGACGCGGACGTCCAGCGTTTTGCCGCCTAGGGTCAGGGGGATGCGCCCGTCCTGCGGCACACGCTTTTCGGCGATGTCGAGCCGGGCCATAACCTTGATGCGCGACACCAGCAGCGGCGTGATCCGGGGGTTCAACGACAGGGTTTCGCGCAGCACGCCATCCACGCGCATGCGTACGGTCAGCGCCGTTTCGAACGGCTCGAGATGGATGTCCGAGGCACCGGTCCGTACCGCCTCTGCGATGACGCCGTTGATCAGCCGGATCACCGGGGCGTCGTCGGCCGTGTCCAGCAGGTCCGCGGCGGCAGGGATGTCGTCGATCAGGCTTTCCAGCCCCGACGGCATGTCCAGATCGTCGCCGTCAGCGGCGTTCAGATGATCGCCGGCGTAGACTTCCGACAGTTGGCGATCAAAGGCGGCCTGACCCAGGGGTTCGACGCGCAGTGGCCTGCCCAGCGCCCGCCGGGTCTCGATCAAAGCCGACGGGTCCGCCCCCTCGCGCAGGCCCACCACCGCAATATCCCCGACCTCGAGCAGGATCACGCCCTGGCGCTTGGCGAAACCGTAGGGCAGCGTCGGATTGATCAGGGTGATCATCGCGGGCCTCAGCCTTCCGGACTCGGCTGGACAGGCGACAACGGGGTGACGACCACCTCGCTTGCTGGCGCAATCACGCTCGGCGCGGCCGGCGGCTGGGTGCGCATATAGTCGCGCAGCATCTCGTCCAGGCTGGGTTCGACACCGGGAGCGTTGGTCAGCTGCTGCTGGCGCATATAGCCCCAGCGATCGGCGGCCAGCGCCTGAGCATCGGCAGGACTGCGGATGATGGTCGGGCGGATGAAGACCATCAGATTGGTCCGCCCACGCTGGTGCCTGGTCGAACGGAACAGCGCCCCGACATAGGGGATGTCACCCAACCCCGGCACCTTGTCGGTCGACAGTCGGTCGTTCTGGTCCAACAGGCCACCGGCCACGGCGATGTCGCCGTCATCGACCACCAGGGTCGTCTCCAGCTCACGTTTGTTCAGCACCAGATCGCTGGCCGAGTGGGTCAGGACACCGTTGATGCTGGACACCTCCTGACGCAGAAACAGGGTAATCGAGCCGCCGGCGTTGATTTGCGGCCGCACGATCAGCTTGACGCCGATGTCCTGGCGTTGAGTCGTGCGGAAGGGGTTGGAGTTACCGTCCAGCAGGGTTTCGCCGGTGGTGATCGGCACCTCCTGCCCCACCAGGATGGTCGCCTCCTCATTATCCAACGTCATCAGCGACGGCGTCTGCAGCAGGTTGGAACCCTCGTCCGACTTGGCCGCATTGATGATAAAGCCGAACAGGCCGTTGCCTATCCGCCCCCCGCCACCACCGACGAAGCCGTTAGCCCCCAGCAGGGTGTTCAGGGCCAGATTCTGCAGCTGTGTGCGCAGGGGGTCGGCGCTGTCCAGCTGCCCCGCCGCCGCTCCGCCCGCGAGCGGGACCAGGGGCGCGGCGCTACCGGAATAGTTGGTCAGGCCGACCGGATTGCCGTCCTCGCCTGCCAGCAGCCATTGCACCCCCAATTCCTTGACCGCGTTGTCCGAGAGCTCGGCTACAATGGCCTCGATCAGCACCTGCTGACGGCGCTGGTCTAGCTGGCGGATCACCTCGGCGAGCATCCGCTGGGTATCGGCCGAGGCCGAGACGACGAGGGCATTGGCCCCGGGGAAGCGGGCGATGGTGGCGCGCTGGCCTGGAACCGGATCACGCGAAGGCGCGACTGTGGAGGTTTCGCCCGCGGCGGCCGGGTTGGCGTTGGCGCTGGCGGCCGTGACCGGCTGACCGACAATCTGCTGCAGCACCGGCAGCAGCTGTTCGGCATTGGCGTGCTGCAGGAAGATGACCTTTACATCGTCGGCGGATTCCGCGCGGCGGTCCAGATCCTCGATCAGGGGGCGTATACGTGCCATGGCCGAAGGATCGCCGCGCAGGACGATGGAGTTGGAGCTCTCGACCGGGGTCACCGAGACCATCCCCTGCCCCGGCTGGCCGCCCGGAGGGGCCAAAACCGACTGCAGTACGGCTGCGATCTCGCGGGCCGAGGAGTTCTCCAGGGTGATCACCTCAAAGGCCGCACGGTCGACGTCGATCCGCCCGACCAGCGCGCGGATTCGCACCAGATTGTCGGCGAAGTCAGCGACCACCAGGCTGTTGCCCGCTGGGTTGGCGAGGACCTGGCCTTGAGCTCCGACCAGCGGACGGATGGTCTCGGCGGCCGAGGTGGCGTCGATGTTGCGCAGCTGAAAAACCTCGGTCGAGAAGCGCTCGTTGCCGACGGTGGACGGGCCCTGGGCGGCCCCCTGCGCCGGGCTGATGCGATAAGCTCCAGAGCCGGTCGGGGTAACCACAAGACCATTGGCCCGCAGGGTCGACAGGAAGACCTCGAACAGTTCTGTTCGCCCCAGCGGCCGATCACTTGTTACCGTCACCGTTCCGGTGACGGCCGGGTCGACGATGAAGGTGCGGCCCGTGGTGCGGGCCACGTCCTGAATGAAGGCGCGGATGTCCGCCCCCTGGACGTTCAGGGTTTGGCGGGCGGCGGTCTGGGCCAGGACGGCGACCGGGGCCATCAGGGCCGGGCCGGCGAGGGTGAGCGCCAGGACCGCCGAAACGGCGCTACGGGTTAATCGGTTCACGAGCCGGTCCTTATGGTCGTCGTCTGCACCGCGCCGTCGCGTTCAAAGCGAATGCGGGCACCGGTGCTGCTGGAGAGTTGCCGGCGGAGCGCAGCGAGTTGAGCCGGTCCGGTCAGGTCAGTGTCATTGACCGACAGGATCACATCGCCGGGCTGCAGGCCCGCGGTGGCCAGTGCCGAGCGGTCCGCGCCGTCCGAAATGGTGAAACCGTTCAGGGCCAGACCTTGCATGCGCGGGCGCAACGCTCTCATCAGCGGAGCCGCATCAACGACCGGCCCGGTCGTGGCGGCGACCACGGTAGTCGTGGTCGGGGTCACAACCTGGGGGCCCGGTGGGGGCGGCGGGGGCGGCGGAAAAGCCCCCATCGGGGCCTCGGTAAAGACCAGACGAATAATCGCGGCTCCGCGCGCCATGGTCACATAGTCCATACCGACCGACTGGAGGATCAGACCAGGCTCAATCTCTTCGCCGAGGCCGACCGAGACCTGGCGACCATCGGCAAAACCGATAATGGCCGAGCCCCCGTCCGTCCCGCCGGCGCGAACGCCGAACAGGCGCATCTGGCTGCTGCCGGAGGCAACCTCGCCGTCGAGGCTGCTGTGGCTTCCGGTACGAAAGAAGGCGTCGAACCGCTGGAAGACGGAGAGGTCAACGGGAGCGGCTGACACGGCAACACTGACGGACGCTACGGCGGGCCGGGGCTCGACCAGCGTCCAGACCAGTCGCCCGGACTGAACCAGCAGGGCCGCGACCAATGCCAGTTCAAGAGCGGTCCGCAGCTGCCGCGGCCGCGCGCTCAACGCCTCCGCAGCCTGTACGGCCGTTGAACTCAGAGTGCGAAAAATGCCGATCAAGGTGAACACGCCCGACACGACCACAGGGGCCAGGGACGCTCTTAGACCAATCGTCCGGACCCGGCCTCACGGGGACATGACACCCCGGACAAACAAAGAAGACAGTCGATCTGCTTACTGAACAATATCCGGGGACCAGCCACAGCGACCAGTCCCCGGACGGGGTCTAGAAGCGGGCGGTCAGGCTAATCGAGGCACTGGATCCGAGAGCGTAGTTGTTGATCAAAATCTTGTTGCCGAGCTTCTGATATTCGTCGAATTTGGTCTGTAGCAGATTGCGCAGCTCCAGGGCGAAGCCGAGGTCCCGGTCCATCACGGTGAAGTCCTTGCGATAGACGAAGTCGAGGAAAACCCCCGGGTTCTGGATGTAATCCGGCTCGCGACTGCCCGCAGCGCCCGCACCGCGGGCCGTGATCCGCTCGCTGACGTAGTTGACGATGATCGTCGCCTGCGAACGGTCGGTGTCGTCTTCCCAGCCCAGCTGAACGTTGGCGACGTGTTCGGACTGACCCTGCAACCGACTGCCGTCCTGAATGAAAAAGGACGCCTGTTCCGGTGCCCCGGCTCCGCCCAGCGACAGAACCGTGTCACCGGCTCCGACCTGAACGCTGGAGTCGGACCAGGTGTAGTTGGCCTGGACCAGCCAGCGCTTGTTGGCGATGAAGGGTGACGGCGAGTCGATGAAATCGAAATATTTCTTGAACTCGATCTCGGCCCCGAAGATCCGGGCCTTGGGCGCGTTCAGAAAGCTTTGCTGACGCTGGTTGCCGACGTCGGTGATGATCGCTTCAACCGGCTTGTTGAGGTCCTTAAAGAACAGGCCCGCCGTCACATACTGCTGCCGCGCGAAATACCATTCGTAGCGGGCGTCGATGTTCAGGATTTCGGTATCGACCAGATAGGGGTTACCGATAAAAGTCCGGTCGCTCTCGGGGTCCGTATAGGACTGGGGAGCCAGTTCACGGAACTGGGGCCGGCCGATGGTCTTGGATATACCGAAGCGCAGCTGCTGGTCCTCGGCGAAATTCCAGGTTGTCGTGAGCGAAGGCAGATAATACTGCTCCGCGATCTTCGTCGCTTGAAACGGGGCCGAACCGCCAAACACGTCGCTCGGCGTGACGCTCTGTTCGCCATCCTCAAAGCGCAAACCAACTGTGGTCCGCACCAGGGGGATGATCTCGGCGTCCACCATCGCATAGACGGCATTGACCTTCAGGCTGGCGTCATAGGCGCTGGCCCCGTTGCTGCCGGTGACCTCACGCAGTTCCAGCGTCGTCGGATTGATGTTGAAATCCGAAAACAGATAGTCGACCCGCGATTGCCGCTGGTCGGCGGTTAACGACCCGACGGCCGCGAACTGCAAGTCACGACGCTCGGCGTCCCGAGTGTTGTCAAGGATGGCGAAACCGGCGCTAAACACCGCTTCGCGATAGTCCGACAGCGGCAGGGTATAGCTGAGGTCAGCCCCACCGGAGAGCACTTCGTCGTTCAGTTTGCTAAACGAGATCAGGTTGCCCTGGACGTTATGGATGAAGTTGCCGCTGCCATCGACGCCATAGACGAAGCGGCTCTCATACGGCGCATCCCGCGAGGTGATGGCATAAGCGGTGCGCCAGTCGACCTGCAGCGCGCCATCCATGAAGGTATGGGCACCTGTCAACTGGCTGGTAAAAAGTTCGCGGACGAACCACTCTGTATGGTCGTCGCGAACGACATCACCGCCGGCATCGAAATCCGGGCCGGAGCGCGAGCGCGCCTCCTTGGTCGTGTTCCGGACGTAGAAATTGGTCCACTTCAGCTCATGGTTCTCGCCCGACAGGGACAGGCCGCCGAGGAAGTTGAGCTGAACGTCGTTGCGGGTCGAATCGACAACCTTGTTGCTGGCCGGAATCAGGACACCCGCCGAGAACTGGCCTTCCTGCTGGGTGGCCTGGCGCGTGTCCCAGCTGTTGCTATAACTGGCGACACCGATGACACCGAGGGTCCCCAGGCCGGTCCCATAGGCATCGCCGCCCGAAACCTTGACGCCGAAATCGACGGGAATGGCGTCCCTCTGGAGCAGGCGCAGCGGCGCGTTGACCAGAGACTGGCCCATATGCTGCAGCTCGGAGGCCGTATAGTTGACCCCGCTGATCTGGCGGCCCGAGGCGAAGGCGTCAGCGATCGAACGCGGCACGTCACGGGTGCCGTCATCGAAGCCGGTGAAGTCGGTGCGCGACCCGAAATAGATCAGGCCGTCCTTGCCGGTCGTTTCCGAATTGACGCCCACCGACGCGCCCATATTGAGGAAAGGTGAAGTCGGCGCGTCAATCGTGCGCAATTCGACCACACCACCGCCGAACTCACCAGGGAGGTTGGCGGACCAGGTCTTCTGGACCGTGACGCCGGCGAGGATGTTGGAGGGGAACAGGTCCAGCGGCACGACGCGCTGCAGTGGCTCAGGACTGGGCAGGGGCGATCCGTTCAGCAGGGCCGAGGAATAGCGCTCGCCGAGACCGCGGACATAGACGAACCGGCCCTCGACCACCGACAGGCCTGTGACGCGCGTCAGGGCGGCGGCGGCATTGCTGTCGCCCGTGCGCTGAAGGTCCTCAGCGGTTAGGAAGGCCGCGACCTCGGAGCTCTCGCGGTTGGGCTCGGGGATGTAGCGGCCGAGCACGACCACCTCGTCGACGGAGGTGGGCTGGTCCACCGGTGCCTGGGCTGCGGGCACTGCGTCCTGGGTCTGGGCCATGGCCAGGCCAGGCGCGATCAGCGCGCTGCTGGCCAGGAGGACCCCGCTCAGGGTGAGGGAAAATTTGATCATGATCTGCGCCTTGAAGGGGTCAACGGGAAACGTGAAGGTCGGTGGCGGCCCCGAAGGGCCGCCACAGTCTCCCGTAATCAGCAGGTCTTTCCGGCGGTCAGACCGCAGGTCCAGCCCTGGTACCAGGTGTCAGCCGCGTTCTGGACGGCACCGATGTAGGTGGTGGTCTGGAAGAAGCCGTAGGTCGGTGCGGTCGGGGTCACGGCGTTTTCATTGGCACCGTTGATGAAGGTCAGGACCTGGTTAGTGAGGGTCACGCCGGCCGTCGGAGCCGTCAGGGTCGAGGTCCCCGCTTCGGTGTTGTTCGTGCCCGCCGTGAAGATGGCCTGCGAGCCGAAGCCACCGGCGCGGTACGGACTGGCGCAGGACATGAACACCGAGTTGAAGGTCGGGGCGCTGGTCTGCGTATCGGCATCGTGGATATCGAGGCAGGACGAGGCCGAGCCGGTGACGTTGGTGAACACCGAGTTGATGATCGTCGGCTTGGTGCCGGTGTCGAAGTGGGCGACCGTGTGGGCGTTCGTCGGTGAGTTACGGCCGACCAGGGTGAAGTTGGCGATATTGGGCATCGAGATGTAGCGGGTCGCCAGCGGGGTGGTCTTGGGGGCTGCCGAGAACTCGAAGCCCGCGCTGCGGCTGGTGGCGTTCGGGGCCCGCTGGGTGACGATGCCGAACTGGGCCCCGCCGCGCCAGCCGGTGTCGGTGTCCAGACCGTCATCGTCCGCGCCGTTGATGACGATGTGCTTGAGGTTGACCATGCCACCGAAGATTTCGATGCCATCGTCGGAGCTGTTGTAGGACTGGAAATATTCGATCGAGGTGCCCGAGCCGACGCCGGCCAGGGTCAGGGCCTGGAGCTCGTTGCCGGTCGAGATTTCAAAACCGGAATATTTGACCTGAACATATTTCAGTCGGCCCGAGCTGTCGGTCGGGGTGTTGCCGCCGAAGAAGGCGCTGGTGCCCTCGACCTGGCCGGTGCAGGTGACCGGGGCGGTCAGCTGGCAGTTGGCCTGGGGCGCACGACCGGCGAGCACGATACCGCCCCACTGACCCTGGGATTCCAGGGTGGTGGTGCCCTCGACGTTTTGGCGGCTGGTAAAGATGATCGGGGTGGTCGCCGTGCCTTCAGCGAAAATCTGCGACCCGCGGTTGACCAGCAGATAGTCGCCGCCGCTCGAAGCGAAGACGGTGACCCCCGGCTCGACGGTCAGGATGCCCTGGGCGCTGCCGGCGGTCGGTGCAGCCGGGTCGATACCGCGATCGGTGCCGACCTCGGTGCGGCCGCTAATGGAATAGATGGTGCCGGCGCGCAGCGGCACCGTCAGATTGCCGAGAATCTGTTGCGGCAGCTGACACACCCGCAGGGTGTTTGAAGCGATCGTGCCGACATTGGAGAAACCGGTCGGACAGTCGACCGCCGCGGTCCCACCACCACCACCACCGCCACCGCCACCGCCGCCACCGCCGCCGCCCGTGCCGAAGTCACCCTCTCCGGGCGAGGCGACCTCGGCAGACCCACAGGCCGCCACGGTCAGGGCGCAGGCGGAAACCGCGAGCAAGGTTTTCAGTTTGAAGCCGGTCATCGTTTTCCACCGTGTTCTGGTCCATAGGAACATTCGGCAGGAGATCAGGCGCGCTGCCTTGATCACGGCGACGCATCACCCCCTGCCCGAGGCCTTGGTTAGAAGGCGATCAACGCTGAACAGTGACGGTTGGGGTGCACGTCTGTGAAGTTGTCTTGGCTGTTTGATGAAAGACCATTCCCGCACGGCGGGATCGTCATAATCGGCAGTTGGCACGGCCGCGCTGGGGATTTGCAGGGACCGCCATGTCCCGCTACGGCTCGGCTTTCGATCGGGGGCAGGTGATGATTGACGTTGCGCCACCCATCCTCGCTGCGCTTTTTGCGGGGCTCGGCCTTATCGTTGGAAGCTTCCTGGGACTGGCCAGCCTTCGCTTCCCGGCCGGCGAGAATATTGTTCGCGGGCGTTCGCGCTGTGGCGGCTGCGGGCGGGAGTTGTTGCCTTGGCGGATGATTCCACTGGTCAGCTACGCTCTCGCTCGGGGACACTGCCATGACTGCGGGGCCTCGATCCCCGCGCGCTATCCTCTGATGGAAACCACCTGCGCGTTGATCGGCATCTGGGCAGCGCTGAGTCAGCCGTCGCTAGCCGCCGCGGCCGCAACGGCTCTGCTGGGCTGGCTGTTGCTACTGATCGCCGTGGTCGACGCCGAACATTTCTGGCTACCAGACCAATTGACCCTCCCCCTTTTGGTCATGGGAGTGCTGGCGGCCGCTTTCCTTGAACGGATCACAGTTCTCGACGCGGTAATTGGAGTCTGCGCCGGTTTCGCGGCTCTATGGTTGATCGGCCGGGCCTATCGGCACCTGCGAGGTCGCGAGGGATTAGGTGGCGGCGACCCCTACCTCTTGGCGGCTGGCGGTGCCTGGGTCGGCTGGCTTGGCTTGCCCAGTGTTCTTGTCTGGGGGGCGACGGCCGGACTCAGCGTGATGGTAGCGCGAATGCTGCTGAAACAGCCGGTATCGGGCCAGGATCGAATGCCTTTCGGCTCCTTCCTCGCGCTTGGTATCTGGCTGACTTGGCTTTTCGGACCGCTTGGTTTTCCCCGCTGAGCGGACGCACTGCCGGCAAAAATTCAGGCGAACAACACAAATCTGCGTTGCAGCTGCGCTCGTCACCGGGCGGACCCCGGGGCATATGGCGACGACACCGGCCCCGGATCCGAACGACCGCCTCATCTCGGTGACAACGGCCCGTCGGGTGAGCCACGGCGTCGGTGCGCGCGCGACCATCAGGCCTTGGCGGGGGACGTTTTATCGTCAGTCTGCCAGCACCAACCCTGTAGAGCGCGTCGTTTGCGACACTTTAGCCGCCGAAACGTGACTGTCTATTCTGCATAGCCTTACAGAAGGCGATATATATATATCATCATACTGCAATGGTCATCACTCACAACTGATGGATGCCGCGGTCTCTCCGGGGACCATCCGGGCTGGAGTGGCCATGAAAGCAGACGGATGTCGAAGCTCGCGATAGGGAAAGGAAATGCGGCGCTCTGGTTCGGCGCGTCAGCGTCTGACAGTCCCGAGCAGTTCGAAGCCGAAGCACGGCGCTACGCCGAATCAAGAGGGTTCCGCTTTGGTCCCATGTACGGGCACGTCGAGACGGGCGACCAGCGGACCCGGCAGACCGAGCTCGAACGCTTGGTGAACGACGCCCGCGCGGGCAGGGTAAACTTGGTGATCACGCAACGACTGGATGCATTGGCAGAAAGCGCGACCGGACTGATTGCCCTGGCGAACCAGCTTCATGGCATGGGGGCCGGCATCGCGTCACTGGGCGATCAAATCGACACAACTGAATTGGCAGCGCGCCCCTTTCTTCCGGTGGCGTTCGCATTGGGACGTCTGAAGGCAGAAGGCGATACAGCAACCGTGCAGTCCCTTGGGCGGGAGCGGCAAAACCGCAAGACAGAGACACCGGCCCCCTTTGGTTATCGCTGGCGCAACAGCATTCTTGAGCCCCACCCGTATGAAGCTCCTGTACGTTCTGTGCTCCATGTTCTGTTCACGGAGCACAAAAACCCGAGAACAGTAGCCCGCCTGCTAAATGAGAGGGGCTACAGACTGCGCAGTGGCGTTCGTTTCTCCGCAACGCGGGTCGTGAGCATACTGACCGATCCGGTGGGCAAGGGAATCTATCGCGGCAACCACTACCGACGCCGCAATCGCAGAGCCACTGAACAAAGAGCTGCCGAAACTGAGGCTGTAGAAATCGAACCCGTAGTAGCGGCAGAATTGTGGAATCGTTGCATCATGATCCTCAATGAGCAGAAGGCTTTAAAGGCCGAAGAGCAGAACTATCCGCCCAAACTCGTTGCCGAGCGTCGGTCGGACAGCTAGCGTGGCCGCACGGTCGAATTGACTAGTCCCCTCCACCATCTCGATGACTGGACCGAGGCAATCGACCTCATGGTAATATGGTGCTGGCAGGTTAATCGACGAAGTCGAAAAGCCCCCGCCCCACTCAGGTCAGGCAACCGTAGCCGACCCGGCCGGTGCAAATGCCGGAGCTCCAGTCGTTCGAGCGCTGCCCCGTAGGAGCCCAACCCATCGGTCGTGATCATCTCCGGCTCAGCAGAAGGCGGCGGACGAGCCTCAGGATCGCGCTTGTGTCCCGCCGGCGCTGAACACAAGGTCCAGGTCTCGCCTTCATCATCGACCGCGCGCCACAGATACATTCACTTTCCGCCGATCGAACTGACCATTTCATCGAGATGCCAACGGGGCGACGGAACCGACCGGCGACACTTCAGACGCCGCGCGATCAGCAGTCCGAACTTGATTGTCCAGCACCGGACTCTCTCATAGCTGACGTCAATTCCGCGCTGAGCCAGAAGGTCCCCAACATCCCGAAAACTCAGGCTGAAGCGGAAATAGAGCCAGATCGCATGGTGGACGACGTCACCGGGAAACGGTGGCACTTGAACGAGAGCGGCTTTACGAAACTCATCCCCATCTGCGGTTTACGGTCGACCTAAGTGGAGACAAATTGCCGTTGGACTGACAGCCCCGCCACCGATTTAGTCGGTATAATTCAACAATATAATAGAAAACGATTTCTGCCCGAACGCCGCCACTCCCGGCGTTCGAACGGGTGCGATCGCGCGATATTGCGCGCCTGTTCGGCGGCGAATGGGGCGGAACGTCCGGTCGGC
>TARA_R110002012_G_scaffold124377_3_pt1 | contig 18586 bp, 13 predicted proteins | sample TARA_R110002012 | Tara Oceans TARA_R110002012 (sample SAMEA4396515) | marine metagenome | biome: Westerlies Biome; feature: [DCM] deep chlorophyll maximum layer (ENVO:01000326); material: water (ENVO:00002006), including particulate matter (ENVO:01000060) such as... | depth 40 m
TCTACAAACATTAGAAACAATCCTAAGGCAATCAGCAGTAAACTTTACGACATGATTTCGGACACAGATGCTAGAAAGGGCCTTTGGGATCCAAATGCTTCTGACCCCGATTTGAGAGATCCTTACATCGATGAGATGACCTTATCTAGCTTTGCAAAAATCGATTATATGAACCGCAAATTTATAGCTCAAGGAAATGCATCGTCTGTGGGTGATGTTCCATACATGAGAACTGCAGAAATGATTTTGCTTGAAGCAGAGTCTTTGGCAAGGTCAGGAAATGATGCCGCTGCTGCTGACGTTTTGTTTGAACTAGCATCAGCTAGAGATGACGCTTACACAAAAACGACAAATACTGGTGCAGCTTTAATTGAAGAAATCATGGTTCAGCGTAGAATAGAATTGTGGGGTGAAGGCTTCAGATTCTATGATTTAAAACGCTTGAATCTTCCATTGGATAGAACTGGATCGAACCATGTGGAATCAGTAATCAATGGAAAATTCACAGAGCCTGCCGGAACTAACAACTGGCAGTGGCAAATTCCTATTGATGAATTGAATGCCAATGAAAATATGGTACAAAATCCATCGTAAAATTTAGAATATAAATAAAATGCCCGAGGGATTTTCCTTCGGGCATTTTTACATTTATGAGATTTTCACTTCGTAAAACTCAATGGGCAAATCATCAGGATCAGCGATAAACGTAAAACGTTTTCCCGTATGTTCATCAACACGAATTGGTTCAGCAGTTATTTGATTCATGGCTAACTCCGCTACAATGGCATCAAGATCTGATACTGTAAATGCTAGATGTCTCAAACCGGCAGCTTCCGGTCTGGAAGGACGATCAGGTGGTGATGGAAAAGAAAAAAGCTCGATGATATATTGACCATTAAGACTTAGGTCAAGCTTGTATGAATCTCTTTCTTCCCGGTAAACTTCCCGAATTATCTCAAGACCAAGAACCTCAGTGTAGAATTTTTTAGAACCTTCATAATCGCTGCAGATAACAGCGATGTGATGGACAGCTTCTAGATGTAGCATGATTAATCCTTTAAATGTTTTACCAAGAAGTCAGCTGTGGCTTGATCCACACGGATCATATTTGACCACTTCATCCAGTGATGCGTGTCTCCTGGAATTAGAATCGATTCATACGATTTACCCATTTCTTCAAATCTTCTGATCAAGTCGGCCGTTTGGCTTACAGATACATTTCTATCATCATCTGCATGAATAAATAATACTGGTGAAGTCCACGTTTTTAGGTCAGCCATCGGTGAGGACTTCCAAGCTATTTTCTTTGCTTCTTCGTAATCAGCCGCAACTTCATATGTTTCCGGTAAGTCATAGCGTCCATCTAAATCATGTACTCCATGGATGTCTACACCAACCTTGAATAAATCCGAATCTCTGGCAAGCGCCAAAGCAGTCAGATATCCCCCGTAGCTGCCACCATATATTCCGATTTTGTCTCCGTCGACTTGAGATAAATCCGCCAAAAATTCTCCTCCAGCTTTGATGTCCTGATATTCTACAGCGCCTTGATAATATCCATAGGCTGGCCTATGAAACTCATAACCATAACCGATTCCCAAGCGATAATTTACCGAAAGAACTACAAAGCCAAGCTCTGCTAGATATTGATTGAGTGCATAGGTATTAGAATAATAATCCATGTAGCTCCATCCCAAAAGCATCTGACGCTGAGGTCCTCCATGTGCGAAAATTACTCCCGGTTTTTTAGCTGACCCTCCTTCTTTTTCAAATAATTGACCATACACTGTCGTACCGTCTGGAGCAGTAAACTTCACTTGTTTGGGTATGATTAGTGATTTCTCAGGAAAATCAGTTGGAATAATGTTTTCCTGAAGTAAGTTGGTGCTTTTGTTATCATTGATGGCGATTAAGTGTGAGCGCTGTGCTGTAGCGCTGAAATATGCTTTTTTGCCCTCATTGCCTATCCAAACTGGATAGGCTTCTATTCCGGTTCCTGATGTTTCCCAAGTCAATTTGGCGCTGTCGATCTCAATCGATCCAATATGTCTCCGATCCAAGTCATCAGATTCTGATCCTGTGTTAGCGGAGAAAATAAGGTTTTTGCGATCTGAGCTGATTTTGATTTGTTCCACCATATAGTCTCCCGGAGTTAGAAGTTTGGTTTCTCCAGAGTCGGTGTTTATAGAATACAAATGCTGCCAACCGTCTTCATAAGACTGGAATACTAGATTTCCATTTGCCCCAAAGGAAATGAATGGGTATGAATAGGAGCCTCGCAAAGTCTCTGGTGCTTTCCACAGTTTTTTAGCTTCTCCGGTTTTTGCACTGGAAATCCAAATTTCCCAAGGATTATGTCGTGGTTCCAGAAGGTCAAATGCAGCACCTTTTCCACCTTGAAGTCTGATGAAAGCAATGTCCTTGCCGTCAGGAGACCACTGAGGAAGTACATCGCGATGAAAGGATGGAGAAATCCACTGGATAGGAGTGGAGGAGTCTGAAAAAATGCCAACTAGACTGTGCGAACCTCGGTTGGAAACGAATGCAAGACGAGTTCCATCAGGAGAAAATTGTGCTGAATTTAAATTTCCTTTTACTTCGAAAAGCTGGGCTGGTTTAGATGTATCGGATAAGTTTGCTGTCCAGACCTGTCCTCCTTTGATAAAAGCCAGTTTATCAGGAAATCCTACAAATGGATCGTCTCCTTCTGTTACTATTTCAGCTTTTCCGTTTGCCAGATTGATTTTCCAGATTTGAACTTTTGGTAATTCAGGTAGATTCTGTGCGTTTACTGTAGAAGAAGCATTTCCACCTCCGTGATCGCCACCCCGTACAAAAACTAGCCAATTACCATCGGGCGTGAACTGCAAACTGCTGATTTCCTGCCCATCATCCTCTTTGAAAGCAGTTAGTTTCTTCGGTTCAAAAGATGGCCCCTCTGCTAAATACACATTCCGCCTTCCTTGCTCGTTCATGGCCCAGGCAATTTTTTCACCGACAGGTGAGGAGGTTAATTCAGAGGGAAAACTAAATTTCCCTACCTGCTCCATTGTAAAGGACTGTGCTGCTAAAAAATGATTGCATAATGAAAAAATGAATAATAAAATGAGAGTCTTTTTCATAATTAATAGTTGTTGTGGATGTAATACAGAACTTTTGTCAGCTCAGTCTTTAATTCACTTGCCGAAATGGCGTAGTTATTCATCAGACAAGAGAAGTGAAGAATTTTTCCACTTTTAGTCAATAGGTAACCACTCAGTGCATTGCTCATAGAAAGGCTCCCTGTTTTGGCATAAATATATGGTGGTTGTCCTTCATCCGCTGGGTACCAATTTCTGATCGTTCCTGACTCACCTCCCGCGGGAAAATAGGCCTTGATTTTATCCAAAGGTACTTCCTCGCGGATCTTGGCGAGTAATGCAATGATGCTTCTAGGCGTAAACATATTCTTAGAGGAAAGCCCGGAACCATCCACCCAAATAGGTTCATCAGGGAGATCAGTAAAGAGATTTTCTTTGGCATACGCAATAGCATCGGCAGTACTAAGTTTATTTTCCAACTGATCTGAGACCAGAAGCAAAAGTTGCTCTGCAAGGAAATTATCAGAGATTTTCATCATCTGAGAATATATGCTATCTGCTGAGGAGGTAAGTAATTTGTTAGGATCTTGTGTGAAGTAAGCAGGATTTTGGATTACGGTTACTTCTTTTTTCAGTTCTTCCGAAAGTAGCTGTGCCGCAAACTCCGCCGAAGTTATAAATGGTATGTCCGTTTCAAATTTAGTTAGCGCCGCCTCTGAAGTCACATAGTAGTCAAACTTGTTTTCAAGATGTTTTCTTCTAAAGCTTGAGCTTGAGTTGCCTTTAGGCTCCGTAAGATTCATGGAGGATTCGAATCGGGGAGGATATATGTTAAATGTGGAATCTCCTTCACTTTTGGCGAAGCGAACAATATCACCATACACAGGCAAAGCAGAGCGCTCTGCGGCATAATAAGCATTGTACCAATCCCAGGACCAGCCTGGCCCAAATGCATCTACCTGGTCAAAATTGTCAAGTAGGAAAAGCTTCTTATCCTGAGCCTTAAGGAAATCCACCGCCACCGTGTTTTTTAGATCAGGATGAAGCAAACTCGGATCTCCTGTTCCCCAAAAAATCAAAGAATCTCCACGTTCTAAATAATTTAAACCATTTACCAGACTGTCTCCCAAAACAGTGTACGAAGTATAGAAGGTGAATAATTTGGTGTTGGAAGCTGGAATGAAGTATTTATCCGAATTGATGTCTACTAGAGTTTTGTCTTTCTCCGGATCCACTAACATAAATCCCAGATGTCCCTTATCAAATACGTCGGATCTGGTAAGGGACTTGTTTATTTTTTGGACTGTGCAGGATGAAAATGCAATCAGTACGGCGAGTAGTGTTTTTTTCATTGGAAATTTATTTCTTTCTCAAAGTAAAATAAAAAAGGTCTCCTGCAATGGAGCAGGAGACCTTAGTAGACTAATTATCTTATTGGTCCCACCAGATTCTGTCAGTGAGGGAAACGCTCGGTACGTTGACTCCGTTTCTACTTACTTCACTATCGGGATATGCAAGTCTTCTAATGTACTCACCACCAAGATCAGGATTCACATTAGCCGGCAAGGTCATATTCTTATATCCATAATCATATCTTCTGGCATCGTTCCATGTTTCAGGATGTAAGAACATTGCTACATATTTTTCCTTGAAAATATCATCGATCGTAAGAGCGGCAGCTCCCATGCTTACACTTGGGTGGGATAGATAAGCGTTTTTATCTTCAGAGCTTACTTTAAGCATGTCCATGTGAGCTTCAATTCCTGCTAGATACGCTTCATATGCTGCAGCTTTGTCAGTTTCGAATGCAGCTTCTGCTTCTATAAATTTCAATTCTGCGAAGGTAGCTATCAATAGCGGAGCTTGGCGGGAAGTGTAATACAGTCCTTCTACCAAAGTAGATCTCGCGCCTTGCTCGGGAGCGTTACCTCTGCCCGCGCCATTAACGGTGCCAATGAATTCGCCATCATCAGTGGTTCCTACCATAAGTGCCAGTCGTGGGTCAACGGTAGGATAAGAAGTCCCATCCAAAGCCTCAATAAATTGCTCAGATATCCACCCAGTCAAAAGCAAATTAGCGTTATCAATGGCATCCTGAGCCCAAGGATTAAACCGCTGCTCGAAGAAGGTGACTTGAGCATTATCATCATTGGAGGTGAATCCCTTTGCCGCAGCTGCCAAGACCTCCGAAGCATTGTAGCCTTCATCACCTTTCATATGGATCATGTATCTGGCTTTTAGTGTATAGGCAAATTTCAACCAAGAATCTATATCTCCGCCATAGATAAAATCATCATCCCCTATAGAGGACGTGGACTCTTTGTTTAAGTTAGCTATTCCCTGGTCCAGTAGGCTCATTACGTTTGCATAAAGCGCTTCATCATCATCATAAGCAGGGGTAACGGTGCTGAAATTAAAACTTTCAGAAAAAGGCACATCTCCAAATAGATCTACTGTCATTCCTAAGTTTAGCGCCATTAATACTTGACCAGCACCTAAGTATTGAAATGCTCCCTCAGTTTCAGCCTTTTCATTCATAGTATACAAGTCTGTCATGACGTTGTATAGATTGAACCACATATTGCTGAAGTTCAACGGATCCATTGTATCGGAGCTGCTGGCAGGGTTTGGAGATGCCAAATATTGCACATAGTTACTTACAGCGCTACCTTCTCTATACACATTGAGGCTGGTTTCATAGGTACTGTTTGCCATCAATCCTGAAATAGGGGCATCCTGTGGATTGTTTGGGTTTTCATTGACATCTAGGTAGGATTCACAAGCCGAAGCTGATAGAATCAAAGATGCTCCCAATATTGCTTTTAATTTATTTTTAAATTTCATCTTTCTAGTCTTTTAGAGGTTAGAGTCCTAGGTTCAAAGTGACGAAATAGCTCTGTACACCTGGGAAACCCAGTCCGGTGAATCCAACAGCATTTCCGCCTGCTCCCGCTGAGAAGGATTCAGGGTCAAATCCGTCCCAAGGTGTTGAGAGAATAATGTTGTTAGCCGCCAAGGAAATTCTGGCTGTTCTAAACGGAGTTTTCTCGAGCACCTCTGGCTGAAGGCTATATGCAAGGGTAATGTTTCTTAGCTTAATGAAGCTTGCATCGTTTACGAAGTTTTCTGAAACTCCCCGATAAGAATTCCTCCAATAACCAGCACCGTAATCTACACCGTCAGGTCCTATGCCTTGTCCCAGCCATACTTCTTTCGTGTTTGGGGAGCCATCTGCAAGAACTCCTGGAAATACAACTGTTTCATTTCTTCTCTCAGAATCTTCCTGCTTACCAAATGCGGAAAGGAAGTTGGCAAACTGATTATATTGCTCTAGACCAGATCTGAAATCTATCAGTAATGATAACTCCAAGCCTTTGTAGGTAAATTGGTTTTTCAATCCTCCGAAAAATTTCGGAATAGCATTTCCAAGGATCAGCTGGTTACCATTTCTCACTGGGAATCCATTTGTTCCTATAACCTGAGTTAGGCCTCTATCCAATACTTCGGAATCTGGATCAGCCCCATCTCTAGCATAAGATGCGCCGTAGATGTTACCGTAAGCTTGTCCTTCTTTGAGAATCATCGTTACTGTACTGCTGGCATATCCAAATTGAGAACCTACTACGATTTGGTCAATACCCTCACGTATACCTTTTACTTCATTTTTATTGGTGGTTAGGTTTGCAGTGACATCCCATCGGAAATTACCTTCCTCGATAGGGGTACCTCCTAATACAAACTCAAATCCTCTATTTTCAATTTCCCCAGCATTAGTGATGTATGAGGAAAAACCAGTTGCATCAGAGATTGGCACAGGAATAATTTGATCTTTTGCATTGGACTTGTAGTAAGTCACATCCAGATTCAATTTATTGTTGAAAAATGCCAACTGTGTACCAAACTCCATCGAAGTTGTTCTCTCTGGCTTAAGGTTGGGGTCACCAAAAGTAGAATTCTTTGAGAATCCAACTTGACCGTTTAAAGGAAATACCGAAGGAGAAACAAAAGTAGCTCCTAAGATATGAGGGTTGGTGTCTTTACCTACCTGCGCCCATGATGCTCTTAATTTTCCGAAAGTAAACCAAGAAGGCATATCGAAATTCTCACTGAACACATATCCTAAATTGACTGATGGATAGAAGAAAGAATTGTTTTCTTTAGGTAGAGTGGATGAAATGTCATTTCTACCAGTGACATTTAAGAATAGAAAGTTTTTATAATCAACCATCAAGTCGCCATAGAATCCTACTAGACGTCGAATGCTTTTTCCTTGACTTCCAAATACTTGAGTGGTGTTGCTGATATTATAAAAGCCTGGAATTACAAAGTTGCTTCCTGATAGTGCAATGCGATCGTACTTTCTTTCAAATACATCATTCCCCAGTCTTAACTGCGTATTCCAAGTGTCGTTCCATTGCTTTTTCAAAGTAATGTAAAAGTTGGAGTTAAGATCTTTACTGGTGATCCTTGATTCCTCGATAAATCCAGTTGAACTTAATGCTTGTTCGCCATCAATACCCATTGGGCCAGGAGTAATCTCTGTACGGCTATCGCTGTAGAAGTCAGTACCTAAGCGATAGGAGAACATAAGCCAATCAGTAGGGCTATAATTAAAATTGATGTTTCCGATAATTCTATTTACATCATCTTCATACGTTGCGAATCTGGCATCATATATCGGGTTGGTGTTTCCACCTGTCGACTTCATGGTGCCATCTTCATTGATATAGTCTGTTACGTCCGTAGTTTCTGACCAATACATCATTCGTTCCAAAAAGCGATCGTGAGGCACCCGGTTACCTCCAGAATTGCTAAAGTTGATTGATCCTGAAAAATTAAATTTTTCACTTGCGGTAACTGTCCCGGACATCTTTGCTGTTGTTCTTTCCCAATTGGAGAAAGGAATGATTCCTTCTTGATCTAGTCTTCCGAATGAGCCATAAAAAGTAGCCTTATCGTTACCACCTGACACACTTAAACTGTTATCAAAGGTTTTTCCAGTGTTAAATGCATTATTCCAGTTATCTTGAAATACATAAGACGGATCATTTTCTTCTGCTATGTTAGCTCCCCATGATGGCCAAAAGCTATCATCATCTCTTTCGCCACTAAATCCTTGTCCATATTGATCCTGCAACTTTGGCATTTTGACGAGTTCGTCAACTCCAAAAGAACTAGAAAAGTTGACCTGAATTTGACCGGACTTCCCTTTTTTAGTAGTAATGATAACAGCACCATTCGCAGCTCTAACTCCATAAAGAGCTGTAGCGGCAGCGCCTTTAAGGACAGACATGGTCTCGATATCATTTGGGTTGATATCTGCAATTCTGTTAGTCATACCGCGGGGTGTTCCAGTAGACTCAACAGTAGAGTTGTCAACCGGAACTCCATCAACTACGAATAATGGCTGATTGTCCGCGCTAGGATCCAATGAGTTGATTCCACGGATAATAATTCTTGCAGATTGTCCAGGAGCACCTCCTGAATTAGTGACTTGAACTCCAGCTACTTGTCCTTGTAATGCATTTACTATATTGGGTTGCTTCGTGGCTGTGATTGCTTCTGCATCAATACTCTGCGCTGCATATCCAAGTGATTTTTTCTCCTGTGAAATACCGAACGCAGTGACAATAATTTCGTCCAGGCTCGATGCCGATGCGGCTAAAACTACATCTAATGTAGTTGCAGATCCTACAGGTAAGCTTTTAGAGTCGAAACCTATAAAAGAAAAAACCAATACAGCATCTTCATTTGGGACTTCTAAACTGTAAAATCCATCAATGTCTGTAACAGTCCCTGTGTTGGTGCCTTGGATCAGGATGCTAGCTCCTGGCAGAGATTCCCCATCTTCTTTTGATGTTACCTTCCCTTTTACGGTCTGTTGGGCATAGAGTGGAATACTCCCCAGAAACCCCAAAAGAAAAAGCAAACTCATTGCGTAGTTTTTCTTCATGTGTTTAGTTGTTTATATGGATTATTAATTGGTTTGCTGTTTTTTACTTGATATCTGGCAAATTCCTGCATTACTATATTGCTACTTGGAGCCAAATAATAATGAGTGAATACAGTTTCCAACGATGGGCACAAAACATGAATTATTATGAAATTCCCATAGTCAAAGCCTTAAAATAAAACCTCAATTGTTTTTTTGGTTGAAATTCGAATGGATTTTGGTCATTCTAACCAGCATTATTCCATAAATTACGAATATTGCATCGGTTATATCAATTTTTTGAGAATCATTTTTAATGAATTGTTGATAATTTTTTTCAATTCAAATAATATTTGCTTGTGCGTGTTTGTGCAGTATTTTATTTCGAATACATGCAATTGTATGCTATTTGACTTGATCAATGACATAAAAAAAGACTGCCTGATGTCAGACAGTCTTCTAGGACTTTCTATGTGTATCTTAATTAATCCAAAGTTTTTATTTCTGTAACTGTTTCGGTAACCACTTTCTTCCCATCTACATAGGTGATTTCCTTTTTAATCTCAGCCTCGCCAGACATAGAATTAGCATGAGGACTTTGACTGATATGGGGAGCTATGATCAGTGCGACAATAGACATTAATTTAATTAAAATGTTCATGGATGGTCCTGAGGTATCTTTAAAAGGATCACCAACTGTATCTCCAGTCACGGAAGCTTTGTGAGGCTCAGACTTTTTGTAATACATCTCTCCATCGATCTCCACACCTTTTTCAAATGACTTCTTGGCATTATCCCAAGCTCCACCTGCGTTGGACTGGAACATTCCCATCAAAACTCCCGAAACAGTCACCCCTGCAAGTAAACCTCCAAGCATTTCCGCTGAGGAAACCTGCTCAAAGACTCCTTGAAAACCAAACCCAACAATTATAGGAGTTATCAAAGCTATGCCACCTGGAAGTAACATTTCCCTTAGAGATGCTTTCGTTGAGATTTCTACACATTTATCATACTCTGGTTTTGCTTTATATTCCATTATCCCCGGGATCTCCCTGAACTGACGTCTTACCTCATTTACCATGTCCATTGCTGCACGTCCCACCGCTGCGATAGCAAGCGATGAGAATATGAAAGGGATCATTCCCCCGACAAACAATGCAGCCAGTACCGGAGCTTTGAAGATATCGATAGCATCGATTCCAGCCACTCCAACAAATGCAGCAAACAAAGCCAAAGATGTTAGCGCTGCCGACGCAATAGCAAATCCTTTCCCAGAAGCTGCAGTTGTGTTTCCCACTGCGTCCAAAATATCAGTACGCTCCCTTACTTCTTCTGGCAATTGGCTCATTTCCGCAATACCGCCTGCATTATCCGCAATAGGACCGAATGCATCGATCGCAAGTTGCATGGCAGTGGTCGCCATCATGCCTGCAGCAGCAATCGCTACTCCATATAGTCCTGCAAAAGCATAAGAACCCATAATGCCACCTGCCAACACAAGGATAGGAAGTACTGTAGACTCCATTCCTACAGCAAGTCCAGCAATTATATTCGTTGCGTGGCCAGTGGCAGACTGTTGAATGATTGATTTTACAGGTCGCTTGCCCATGGCAGTGTAATATTCAGTGATGATACTCATCAGCGTACCTACAACTAGGCCTAAGATGATGGCATAAAAGACATCCATGCTTGTGAAGTCATATCCACGGATAGATAATGTCTCTGGTAACATGTATTTAACTACAAAAAAAGAAGCAACCCCGGTAAATACGATGGAGGACCAGTTACCCATATTCAATGCATGTTGAACATCCCCTTTGTCATCTTTGATAGTCACGAAAAACATCCCCAGAATTGAGAAAACTATTCCTAAACCTGCCAGTACCATAGGAAGAAGGATAGGAGCAATACCACCAAAATTGTCAACTGAAACAATCTCACGTCCCAATACCATAGTGGCCAAAATAGTGGCCACATAAGATCCAAATAAATCTGCTCCCATTCCAGCTACGTCCCCTACGTTATCTCCCACATTATCCGCAATAGTTGCCGGATTTCTCACATCATCTTCAGGGATTCCTGCCTCTACTTTCCCCACCAAATCAGCCCCAACGTCAGCAGCTTTTGTATAAATACCACCACCCACACGTGCAAAAAGGGCAATCGATTCAGCTCCTAAAGAGAAGCCAGCTAATACTTCCAGAGCTTTTTCCATTTCCACACCATTTACTCCTGCACCTACACTTTGTACATACATGCTGTAAAACAGGATAAACAGGGAGCCAAGTCCTAAAACTGCTAAACCGGCAACTCCTAGTCCCATTACAGATCCTCCTGTGAAGGAAACATTAAGGGCATGTTTTAAGCTTGTTCTGGCTGCTTGGGTTGTCCGAACATTAGCTTTGGTAGCGATGTTCATTCCGATGTATCCCGCAAAGGCGGAGAACACCGCACCGATAATAAAAGAAATAGCAATCACTGGACTGGATGTTTCCACGGACATCCCTGACCAAACTAAAAGAATTACTGCGATCACTGCAAAATAGGAAAGAACTTTCCATTCAGCTTTTAAGAAGGCCATGGCACCATCTGCAATATAACCGGCGAGTTCCATCATGTTTTTATCGCCTGTTTCCTGCTTAGTTACCCAGGCAGATTTAATGGCCATCGCAATCAGGCCCACCAGTCCCAATGCGGGGACTACATAAATTAAAGCTTGTTCCATAAGGTGTTAGTACAGTTAATTTTGGGTTTTTTAATTGAGCAAATATATAACTTCTCAATTACCGACCAATCGCAGATTATTATTGCATAAATCGTATTAATTGCAGAATTTATTGGAGAATGATCAAAGAAAAGTCTTTTTTCTTCCATCGGCTATAAAAAAAATCTAGAATGGGTGGGGATTTGGTAAAAGAGCAGAATATTTGAACTCCATAACTTTTCAAAGATTTCATGAGGTTTAAGGATATAAACGGCTGTAATTAAAAATAAAATAATGCTTCTTTTTCCCTTGAAATTTGTATCGCTCTATTTTTAAATAATTGTACTTCAATTGTTTAAAGATTGATTAGTCAGCTTAAATATTAAATTAGTTATCTTATAGCTTTTAAATATCATCCTTACGCCTGTGTGTATATCTCTCACTAGTTTTGAACATAGAATTAGGAAATTATTTGCGGAGCGGTTAAATCCAGCTGTTTGTTATCACAATTTAGATCATACGTTATCTATTGTAGACAAAGTCAATGAAATAGGTGAATATCATCAATTAGATAAAGAGCAACTTGAGAATCTGTTTTTTGCTGGCTGGTTACATGATGTTGGATATTGGGAAGGGATAGCGATAGAGCATGAGGAACGTGGAGCTAATTTTGCCCAAGATTTTTTGATGGAGTTTGGATTGCCAGAAGCGCGAATAGAAGTTATTTGCTCAGCTATTCGAGCTACAAAAGTTCCTCAAAAACCCCGTAATCTTATGGAATCAATAATTTGTGACGCAGATCTTTATCATTTGAGTTCAGATCAGTTTTATGAGCAAACCTTACTTTTGAAGCAGGAATTTGAGCAATTAAATAATCAGTCCGTAGATCTGCTGGGTTGGTTGAGAAACAGTGAGAAATTCATGAAAAGTCACCACTATCACTCTCCTTATGCACTGAAGTTTTTACAGCCTGGCAAGGATGAAAATTTTCAATATCTTCTTTCTAAAATAGATGAATTAGCTAAGGCGAGCCTATAAAAAAGAGTTAATACGATAAGCCTTCCAAGTATCTTTCGAACCCTTTGGGCTGCTGGTAGGGGTGGTCAGGATTGAAATAATTCCAAACTAGATTTGAGATTTTTCTTGTCAGAACCCACGCTTCATTTTTATAATCCCAACTTTCATCCTTATTGTTTTTTGTAAAAATCGCACAGACATAATCGCCTTCAGGTGAATTCACCAGGAAAACTTCAGACCTAGAAGCATTCACCATTCCTTGTTTGCTGGCTACATTCACGCTGGCAGGAATACCTGACACAGCGTAGTCTGTATAAAAGGTATTAGAGAGTAGACGGTACATTTGTTCAGATGCTGCTGGACTGATTATTTCCCGATTGTTTAACCGGATTAGGATATCCGCCATTTCTTTGGGGGTTGTTTGACCCCATCCATATTTTTCCCAATTACTTTCTCTTCCTGCTGTCCTGCTATTCACTCTGGTGTATGTATATCCAAGCTGTTCCATTAAGTGATTTATCTGAACGCCCCCTCCGGCAAGTGCTTGATTCCAAAGAGATGTAGTATTGTCAGAATAACTCAGCATAAGTGCGAGCAAAGTACTTAAGTCAGTTTGTGTGGAATCTTTAAAAAACTGCATAATTCCAGAACCTCCATATCTAATCGAGTCCCGATATACCAGCGGTTCGTGATAGTGAAGTTCTCCTTTTTCTATTTTGTCAAATACTCCCAAAAGAATTGGGATCTTTACGATGCTGGCTGTAGGAAATATTGAATCTGCATTTATTTCTACTATAGAACCAGTTTTTAGATTTTTTATATAAATCCCGATATCTCCATTAAAAGTCTTTTTCAGTTCATTAATAGAAGAATCTAATTGGTGATCAATTTCAGTCTGAGCCTGAATCACAACAGTAAAGATCGAGAATAGAATGAATAAGAACAGCGCGCGATATAATGCCATGGATATTGGGTTGATGATTCAAATATGTAAAATTATGAATGCTATTGGCAAGTGAGAGTGTTAGAGGCTGGATTTCTTGCGCTTTTACACCATAATAAATACAGGAACGGCCATCGTGATAGTTTCGTGATGATTAGATTATAACTTACCGCATCGCATTATTTTTAAGATGAAAAAAGTATTAATAGTAGAAGATGATCCCAATATCAGTCAGCTGATACAGATTCACCTGAAGGATTTGGGCTATGAAATTAAAGTAAAGAATAATGGTAGGGAGGGATTTGAATCCGCCAATGCTAATTCTTTTGACCTGATCATTCTTGATATCATGTTACCCGAAATGGATGGGATTGCTATTTGCCAGCGTCTGCGGGCATTGGATAATTTCACTCCAATTCTAATGATCACTGCAAAGTCTGAGGAAATAGATAAGATCATAGGCCTGGAATCCGGAGCAGATGATTACATCACTAAGCCATTTAAGATTCGGGAATTTATAGCACGTGTAAAAGCAATTATGCGTCGTCAGGATCAATTTGCCATGCTTGCCGCCAATGAGGTGAAGCTGATCAAATTTGAATCTTTGGAAATAGACGAGAAAAAGAGGAAAGTTATTCTACTTCACAAAAGAGTTGATCTCACCCCTAAGGAGTTCGATCTCTTAGTACTCATGGCCAAAAATCCCGGAAGAAGTTATTCGAGAGGGGAGCTTCTTGAATTGATCTGGGGCTATGATTTTTCGGGTTACGAGCACACCGTAAATGCACATATTAACCGGCTTCGTGCCAAGATAGAAAAGGATCCAAACAACCCAATTTATATTCTCACTACCTGGGGTGTAGGATATCGATTCAATGATGAATTTTAAACAATAGTCATGAAAAGTTTATTTCTGAGAATTTCCCTAATATTTATTCTTGTATTGTTAATTGTTGGCTGCTCCTATGTTTTCATCACTGCGATCACTGCTCAGCGCTATTTCCAGGAAACTACTCAGCGATTAAACGCCACGGTAGCAGAATATATGATAGATGAAGTTAACCCATTCGAAAACGGGGAAGTTAATGAGGCTGCACTAGGGACTATCATGCATTCCATGATGGCAGTGAACCCTGGAATTGAAGTGTATCTGCTGGATCCTACTGGAGAGATTCTTTCTTTTGTGGTATTTGATCAATTGGTCAAGCTGAAGCGCGTAGATCTTGCGCCAGTAAAAGAATTCATTGCTGCCAAAGGCGATGATTTTGTGATGGGAGATGATCCTCGAAATCCCGGTGAGAAGTCAGTTTTCTCCGCAACTGCTGTATATGAAGGTGAAAAACTTTTGGGTTATGTATATATTATTTTAGCCAGTGAGAAATATGAAACCATTTCTTCCGGTGTTTTGGGTAGCTATTGGATGCAGCTGACATTCAATTCCATTTTGATTACACTCATTGTAGCATTGCTGATAGGTTTGGTTTTGATCGCTTGGTTGACAAGGCATCTGCGATCCATAGTAAAGACCGTGGAGCGATTTAAAGATGGAGATATGAATGCCAGAGTACCGCATAACAAAACCAATTCAGAATTTGCCGTGCTTGGAGAAACCTTTAACCATATGGCGGATAGAATTCTTGATAATATAGAAGAACTTAAGAAAGTAGACAGTCTGCGAAGAGAATTGATTGCCAATGTTTCCCATGATCTTCGAAATCCATTGGCCATCATCAATGGCTACATCGAAACGCTACAGATGAAGGGAGAAACACTTTCTGCTGAGGAGCGAGACAACTACTTAAAAATTATTGGAAATAGTACAGATAAATTGACGAAGCTTGTTGCCGATCTTTTTGATTTGTCAAAACTGGAGTCGGGTCAGATGCAAGTGAAGAAGGAGAACCTGAATGTTAATGAACTACTTCAGGACAGCAGTTTGAAGTATGAACTTTTGGCTAATTCTAAAAACATCTCTATAGTAAGTTCTATTTCCTCTTCACTTCCGTTGGTCAAAGCGGACCTTTACCTGCTAGATCGCGTGATCCAAAATCTGCTAGACAATGCAGTAAAATATACACCTCACAATGGCGAGATCAGTATAGAGGCTCGGGAAGTTTCGGGTGCTGTGGAGGTGAAAATCAAAAACTCTGGGAGAGGTATTCCTCAGGAAGATTTGGAGGCGATTTTTGATAGGTATTACATGATAGACAAGGAGCGGCAAGGTGTGGAAGGATCAGGATTAGGTTTGGCGATTGTTAAGAGAATCTTGGAAGTGCATGGCTCGGAGATTCATATAGAGTCAGATTCTAAAACTTATACAGAATTCATTTTCGAGCTGCTTGCTTAATTCCTTAGTAAGAGTTTGGATTAATTATTAAATAGTTTGATATTTCAATTGATCAACTGTTTATAATTCAAAGCGCTATGAAAAATACTTTCATTTTTGGTTTAGTAGGTCTAGTTATTTTCCTAAGTAGCTGTGTCGATGATGCCCAGTTAGAAAAGGACGATTTGACCGGGAGATGGGAAAATGTCTCTCCAGATCCAGAGGATAGCTCTAGCGTTATTGTGTTATACTATGAGATGAAAAGTGATTTTACTCTAGAAGAAGGTTATTTGAAAAGAAATCTTCAAAGTAAAGAGGAGTCATACAGGTTTTTAGCAACCAGCGAATATGCGGCGAAAAATGGGTTTTTGGAGTTTACAAATTATACAACATATGATGTTGGCGAATCTGCTGGAGCTTTGGAATTTGTAGCTAAAGAAAAACTTGAGAAGTATGGACCTTCTTTGTCCCGAAAAATGTCCTATAAACTATTGGAGAGCAATAAAGTATTATCAGTATACCAAGGCTGTCCCGCGGATTTTTGTTACGATATTCTTTATGACAAATTATAGAGTAGCTTTAATTCAGATTTAGCCAAGAGTTAAAAGTGATATTTTTTATGCTTTAGCTTGCCTACTTCAATTCAGCAAAGCCAAAAGGAATTGCAGCTGCTCCACACCAAAGTATTCCATGTGAAAATTTTGCATTAGGGAAGTTGGGTAGCTTAAAATAATGTTCTCCGCCTTCATCCACCACTGCCACCAGCTGATAGCTTGTGGTCTCACTTAACATTAGGTTGCTAGATGTAGATAAATAGACGGTAACAGTTCCAGTGTGGAAGTTGGAATTGAAATCATCACTTAGTCTGAGGTAATATTCTCCATCATCATCTGATCCCAATTCTATCGTGCCTTTGGTATTGGAACCACTTTGCGCAATGAAGGTGCCTTTTTTAATTATCTCTAAATCTCCGGATATTTTATTGTTTCCATCAGGTAAAGTCACCTTTGGTTCTTCGGATTCGTTGCACGAAAATAGGGTTAAAGAGAATAAAAGGAAAAATAGGCTGGAATGTAAAAGCTTCATGAGTGTTGAGGATTAAAATTTTCGAGATTTCTGAAGAGAATTCTATTTCTACTGTAATTGATTATTCCTTGGCGTTTCATGGCAGAGAGAGTTTTGGTTACAGTCTGGCGACTGGAGTCAGAGAGCAAAGCAAAATCTTCATGAGTAAGGTTAATTTTCACGAGGGTTTCATCCCCAAATTTCTTCCCGATTTTCAAGGCGATTTCTTTAAGTGCAGACTTTATTCGTTGCTCTGCATCCAGTGAAATCAGTCGCTCATGTCGTTGGGCAGACTCCAATGCACGATCTATAAGTTTTTGTGTAAGATGGGATTTCACATCTTCGGGAAGCTTGGAAATAGGATCAAGCTTTTGGATGATAGTCCCATCTTCCAGAGCGATTGCATAGCTGGGATTTATTCTGGATGTCACAGAGCCAAAATCACCTTCTCCTATTAAATCTCCCTCAGTTGCTATTTTGAGGATTGTTTGAAGCCCATTCGGAAGCATTTTCTGAAGCTTCAGACTTCCTTTTTTTATAAGATAAAAACCTTCTGAGATATGACCTTGCTTGTAAATGGTCTGTCCTTTAGTATAACTTTTAGAAACAGGAAAAACAACCTGAATGGGTTCTCGGATTGGTTCGATCAGACTGGTATTCATTGTTGTTGTGGTTTTTTTTCGTAGTAAATACCTAAGCCAAATACTCCTGAAGAGTAGATGTTTTTGCGATTGAAAATCAAGTCGTTAAAATTTCTGTAGTTCAAACTGACGTGGATGTTTTTGCGAATAGGTACGGAGGCACCAAAGCTATAGCTAGTATATTCTGAGCCATCTCCACGTACAAAATCAGTCGCCACAACTACTTCATCCACTGATTTCAGTGCGTTCAATCTGGCATTTACCCATACAAAATCTGCGATATGATATCCTATTTCAGCTCCTATAGCCAATTGATCAGAGAAGGAGACTCCTTTATATTCCGTCCGGAAATTGTAGGAGCCAAAAATATTTCCGTAAAATGGAATAGAAGGGAGAGCAAATGATGTGGCAAGGGTGGTCCAAACATTGAATTCTCCATCACCGGATGGCAGATTGATTTGTTCAAAGTCAATTGCTTTGCTTTGGGCAAAATGATTTGCTTTACCAATGGGCAACTCAGGGGAAACTGCAACACTCAGGGGAAAATACTTTTTGAGGAGCGCATGTTTGAATTCTAGCCTTAAATCTCCTAAACCGCTTACTGTCTCTGTCGTTTCAAATCCATTCCAGGTTTGTAATGGCCAATTCGCAATAATTGTGAATTTGTCCGTCACACCATATTCTCCATAGAAAACTAAGGATTGCTGAGAAAATTGATTGGTTACAAGTAGGTTTCCTTCCAGAGAATAGTAATCATTGGATCTCATAGTCTGATAACTCAACTGGTAAAAGCCTTCCGACTTCGCTTTAGTCCAGCCACTTTGCGCAGCGGCATCTATCGAAAACAAACCTATAAACCCAAGGCACATGGCCCTGAG